>CESB01148869.1_pt1 | contig 11088 bp, 9 predicted proteins | sample 531071 | NCBI WGS metagenome assembly CESB01 (sample SAMEA2621259, study PRJEB7988) | marine metagenome | biome: marine biome (ENVO:00000447); feature: surface water layer (ENVO:00002042); material: "saline water (ENVO:00002010), including plankton (ENVO:xxxxxxxx)" | depth 5 m | reverse complement strand
TCATTATCTTTAATATACATTGTTTCTCTTTTTAAATCTGTACAATGTAAGGGACGTTTTGTAACATCTAAATCTCTTATGCGTGATAAAATCATGTCAGTCATTCCTGAAATATAGCCGTTTTTTCCAATGTTCTCAATATCTTTACAATCTATATGTAAATTTTCAATAAATTCTGACATATTCATAGCATCTTTGCAAGTTGTATTTAGAAAAAAATTTAAATTAAATTTCTGATTGTTATTTGTAGTATTTACAATCGTTTTTCCATCTTTAAATGCATCAAGTAATTTTAACTGCATACTTATGTTTTGTTCATTTGAACGTACTAATTGTTCATGAGTTTCATGGAGTTGTTTAGATTGTTCAAACAACATATCCTTAAATTCTTGATTTTGTTTAATTACGTTCAAAATTGTTTCAGTATTCATATCTTTATTATCATATTCACTGTCATCATCGCTATCTTTTGAAAAAGCGCCTTTTTCGCGCAAAAAAGCGCACTTTGCTCTATGACGATAAAGGTTTTGTCTACAACTATATACTTTACCACATTCGCACCATAATGCATTGGTGTTTTTTTGTAGTCCTTTTGTAGTCATTAAATGTTTTGCAGTGGAAAGATGGCGCGTATAATCACTTTTTTTGCTGCTTTTAAAGTTACATTCTTCACATATATATTTTGGTGATTTATTTTGGCGTAAAAATGTAGTCATATGTAGTCCTAATATAGGACTACATAAAAAACGCCTTAAATCATTTAAAAATAATATTTTTTTAGGTTGCAGTCAATAATATCATTATTTTTTTCGTATTTAAAGCATTATGCTGTAAATCGATTTTTTCACTTTTTTTTCTGAAAAGTCAGCAAAAATTTTTAAAAATGGACAAATATTTTTGTCCATTTTTCAATTTTTTTTTCACGGATTGGGAAAATTTTTTGTTAAATATTCATGAATATTTATTTCATTTACTTTACCAATACAATATTTATTTAATTCATCAATAGCAAATGCATCACCGTGTCATTTTATTGAGTTAAATTCAAATGTAGCATCTTTCATATTATATTTTTTTAATATTCGTTTTCCACCAGGATGATGTTTCGCATATTCGGTAACATTAAAATAATAATCATCAATAATTGTTATAATAATATCATTCATATAATAATATTTTATTAAAAATAATATATTTAAAATGTATATGATACTTTTATTTGATAAAGTATGTTTATTTGACATAGATAAAAATAAAACAATAATCTATGGACAATATCAAGAATGTTATAACAAAATACAAAAAATAGATATAAATGTAAATGTAAAATTTAATTTAGTGTTAAATAACGATAGAAATGATTTTTATATTGAAATATATGATAAAATTAATTATATTGATGAGATAAGTTTTATGAATGGAAACGATATTAAGATTATAAAAAAAGATATAGTTTTATTTTTTCCATTTGAAAAATGTGATTTATCTCTGTGTTCTAATTCGGTAATTATTAGCACAATGTGTAAAGATTATTCTTCACGATTAGAAGAGTGGATAGAATATAATTTAAAATTGGGAATTTCAGGAATTGTTATATTCGATAATAATGAAGATGGAAATAATAAAATTAAATTAAATGAACCTTTAGATTACTTACAAAATAATGGTACTGTAAGTGATATTTGTAAAAAATATAAGGGAAAGGTTTGGCACGTTAAATTTAATTATAAAACTATGGATGGTACACATTGGAACAATATCCAAAGGATTTCATTACATATTGGTGTTAATGCTTTTCGAAATAAATGTGGCAAAATTGCTTTAATTGATGCTGATGAATTTATTTATATTCCAAAAGAGTCTAATATAGTAAAGTTTTTATCAAATTATAAAGGACAAACTTTGACAATGAAAAGTAATATACTAACTAATAAATCAAATCAAGATATAATTAATAATAATATACTTGAATTATGTTTATATTTAGGTGAAAATAAATATACAAAAACAATTCTTGATACTACTAAACTAAAACCCATGGAATTTATTAATTCACCGCATGAACATCATACAGAAATATTATTGGATAAGTGTGATATAATACACTATCATTGTTGGGTAAATTCAAGATATAAATATAATGAAAATATGCAAAAAATAGAATTTTTAAAAGATGCATAGTTGGCGTTTTAAATGTTCAAATGTGTAAAATAATAATTATCAATGATTATTATTTTAATATCATTCATATAATGACATTATATATTAAATGTGAATCGAACTTTCTTTGGTGGGTTTTTTTGATAAAGTATAGAATCTGATAGATTTTCTTCGTGTCTTTTATTGTAAAAACAAAAAAAACGTTCAAAACAATTCCGTTTTCTTGGCGGTTCAAGTAATGTTTCTAGTTTTGAACTCATTCTTCGTTTTCCATAAGACCAATCAGTCCAATACATAATATAAATAATATGTAGATTATATTTCAACAAAGATCTTTGTAATATTATCGCCTTCTTCTGTGGATATTATATAATCCTTTAAATTAATGCAAGTTAAACCATCATTAGAAATTTCTATATCTATATCTTTTTGATTCTTCTTATCCCATTTATTATAATATGTTATTTTCGTAGTTTTTTCTGCTATTTTCATTTTTTCACGCGGATTAGTGTAACTATCTACAAAATATCTCGACATTTTTGTTCTTTTCCAAAATATATTTCTATTTATATTTATGTTTTTATGCATTGCTCTGCGTTGTAGGTCTGTGTCTTCATACCCCCAGCCGTTATACATATTACTATATCCATTTAATTTTTCAAAAGTATTTTTTTGTATCATAAAAAAACGAGCTAAGCAATGTTGATACCCATATGGATTGTAAATTTCGTTTGATTTGATAATATAGTTAAAATTGTATATTTCAGGCGAACGAGGGTACACATTTACATCATTAAATAAAAAATTATTGCAAGTATTTTTATCCTTTGCATATAAAAATCCTATATTATTTAATATTCCTTTGTTAAATAGTTTATTATCATTTTGATATATGACAAAAAAATGAAAAATTATATTTTGTTTTGTCAAAATTTCTGATAAATTTTTAATTATTTCCTTTAATTCTTCTTCTCTATTTCTTACTGGAATAATAATATTCAAATTCATATGTAATATTTTCTGTGAAATAGTTTTAAAAAATGTGTTTTCGGGGTCGTTCAAAATATCAAGCCATTTTTTAGAAAAAATAGGTTTGTTTAAATAAGAATTATATAGGTTTACATCATTATCTACTTCTTTAATATATTCAATTAAATCTTCATCATTGTTAAAATCATGCGCATTTATAAATGTTTCGGGATTGAAATCTAATGCTACAGATTTCGAACCATAGTAAATAGGTATACAGTTTGATAAATAAGATTGAAATATTTTTTCTGTTGTATAGCCGTCATGTATAGTATTTTCATAAGCAATACAAAATTTATATTTTCGTTGGAATTGTATTTTATCTTTTACTTTCTCGTTTATATTATTTAAACAATCTCCGCCACAATCTATTTTTTTATATTGTGATAGTTTTTTGCAAAAGTTATTTCTAAAATCTATATTGTTTGAATATACAAAACAACAAAAATCATTGGTATTTTTTTTTGTTAGTGTTAAAGTTTCATGAGAGAAATTTACATTATTTCTTTGAAAAATACTACAATATCTACCAATATAAAAAGCTAACCAAACAGGGAATCGAATATTATTATGTTGTGTAATATGTTCAACAGTTAAATTAAGTTCAATATTTTTTATGAAAGGTGTATTATAGTTTAAATATAAATATGATTCTCCAGTATAAAATATATTTCTTTTTGAGAAATCAATATTATAGCGATACTGATCAAACACAGAAAAAATAATAATATCTGGATCTTTATCAACTATTTCAAAATCCGCATTATTCATATTTAAAATATTTGTAAACATATTGTTTTTTTTATTAAAAGTTCTCCAGAAACCTTTAAACATTATTCGTTTTTTGTAAGTCATATATATATTACATTATAAATATGATTTTTATATTAAACTATTAGTTTTTTCGCATTTTTCTTGATTTACCTGTTTTTTTATTTTTTTTACTTTTATTGTTGCGTTTTTTATATTTTCGTGATTTTCCTCCAGCTCCTGCAGCATCTACTTTTTTCTTTTCATTTGTATCTTTTTCCTCCTTATCGATATCTTCCTTTATATCACGGTCAATCATCGCAGGGAAATGGCTATATTCTTTTTCTATTTTATTAAAAAATTTTTTTTTTATTAGTTCAGGGTCTTTAATTTTAGTGGGGTCTTTGTCACTTTTTTTTTCATTTTCAACAAAACCAATATAGTTTGTTAAAAAATAATCTACTTGGTCCAAACTAGAAAAAGGCATTTCTTCATTGTTTACAGAAATACGGAAATCAGAAATATAAGAACCGCGATTATTTGGTTTATTACTTTTAAAAAATTGTAACTTTGTTTTTATTTCTCTGTCTTTTTTGCTAGGTTTAAATAGGTCTTTTAAAATATTTCCAAAAAAATTTGAAAAATCAGGAATATTATATTTATAACATGAATCTAAAAGTTTGTTCTCAAATGTACGGTCACTGATATCATCTATTTTCACACCTTTTTCTTGTTTTAACCTTTTTATAACGCCTTCTTCGCTATCTTTATCTATAATTTCAATCTTAAATTCTTTTTTGTAAGGTTCTCGAATTGTATCTTTGTCAGACATAATATATTCTAGTTATATTATGTATATATTTTATTCTTCATTAAAGTATTGCTTTCGTTTTTGAAAAACAAATTTATCATTGATTCTATTTTTTGTAAAATAATTTAATTTTTGTTTCATATTTTTAAATTTTTTATTATTTACTTTATTGGTTAGCATAGTTATAATGAAGAATAAAGAATACATACCACATTCATTATTTCCTTTTTGATGTTCAAGCATATGCGTGTCGTAATAGGTAAATTTTATAGGTTGTGTTAATTCTAAACATTGTTGCATAACTTTTTCAACTAATTTTTTAACCTCTGTTGGAAGTGAATCGCCAGCACTATCAAAGTAAAATATAAATTTGTCAGTGACATCAATAAAAAGAGAAGTCCAATGTGTTCCTGGACCGGTATGTTTGTCTAAATTAAATATTACTCCAATTTTCTTAAATCCTTTATTTACCTCCTTCTGTAATGAAAATTTACATAAGTCTTTCCAAACACATACATCATCATATGTTTGTGGTACACTTTCAAAATCGATTGGGGTTGGCCCAATAAAACGAAAATCTGAATATGCTTTTTCATATTGCGATAATACATTAAATATATCATGATTACTTAACCAAGCAGACGGATTTTGCTTCCATTCATCGGGATGAAATGGTGCAAATAAAGACTCCATGAATTTTTGTTTTAATTTTTCATCTTGTATCTGATTTAACCAACAATCTTCACGGTCACAAGATTTTATTTTTTCTCTTAGAGCATCCCATATTAATGAGGGTTTATTTTCATTAATTTTATCATCATGAGTCTTGTTATAATCTTCTTTTATTTTTTTAATAATTTTACTTGTCATGCATGTTGGTCTACTTTTTAAACTATCTTTTTCTGCATTAGGATGACAATTTATAGGTTTTATTTTTTTTGTGCGACGTTTCCCACTTATATATTTTTTAATTGTACCTTTTATTTTTTCCATATATATATATGTATGTGATATTATTTTAGATATTTAAATTTCATCATCACTTTTTTCATAGTAATCTCTACGATATACTTTTTGGTCAGTCCAAAGTGAAAAAGGGTCTTTTGTTTTTTTTACTTTTGGTTGCGTAAGTTTACTATCTATTGGTTCTTCATTAAATAAATTAGAATGTTCTATTTCTTTTTGTTTAAAATGACGAATACAAGCTAAAACATAGGCATCAAAAATAGTATCTAGGTCTCCATTTATTTGAGTATGGCTATCATTTATTTTTTGTTCAGTTATTTCTAAAATTTGACTCTTATATTTCAATAATTCATTGTTCTGGTCTATGTACATAAGTTTATTTTCGGGGTTAATTTTTGATTTGTATTTATGTTTGGAATTTTTATTCATCAATAATTCCATTGTCATCTGGTCTACATCATTCGATAAATAAAGATTAGGTTCTTCGCTAAGTTCATCATCTGATAAATTTTCCATAAAAAAAATTTATTTAAATAATATGATAAAATTTTTATTATTTTTTAACGAAGAAATTCGTAATTTGTTGAATACCGTGTTTTTCGTTATATATTTTTGTTAATGTTTTATCAAACAACAATACTTTAATTTTTCCTGCACAATACTTTTCTTTTTTCTTCATGAATTCTTCCATGTCAGTATATTCTTTTTCTAACTTTTCCATTTCTTTTATATATGTCTTAATTGCTGATTTTTTATTTTGCAATTCCCAAATCTGTTCTAATGACAATCCAAACAGTTGCTGTAAAGGTTTCATTAATTGATTTGTAATATAATGATTATAGTCTATTTTTAATTGATTTTGAGTAATAAAATCAGGTGTTTCTATTTTATCACCCATCAGAGCCTTTGGTTTATCATTTACAACAAATACAAATTTCATTCTATCCCCTGGCTTTGGTTTATTACCTGGGTCTCGTGCACCAATTCTATCTGCTAAAACGCGATGGCCTATTTGTTGAGGATTTTTATAATATCCACGAAGAGCTTTTGTAATGGCTAATTTATCCATACTTACTTTCCCTTTGATAAGGTCATCTAGTGATTGTTGTAAAAATTCCATTGCTCTTGCTATGTTGTTTTCTTTCATCAATATATTCAAAATACCTCCATATACATCTTTCAAATAATCACATGAATCACGTCTTTTCAAAGATAAACCCATAAATTTCATATATCCTTTGTTTGGGTCTTCTTCGTATAACATACCAACATACCGTTTTTTTGATAGTAAAATAAACGGCATGAGTGTTTTTTCATATTCCAAACATTGCGGTGCTTTTAAAAATTGTGTACATAAATTTGCTGCTTCTTGAGCGATTTCAATCGTTAGTTCTAGTGCTTTTTGTCCACGAATTTTTTCGCCAGTTTCAGGATTTTCTAAATTAAATGTAAAGAATACTGAATCTGTATCTCCATATATATATTCTGCACGAGTCCTTACTTTTCCATCATTTTTTGTTTCAACAATTTCATTACCATATACTTCTTCAATCATACGTTTTGCATAGATAATCATCATACGACCTGTGGCTGTGGTAGATGCTGCTACATCTTTTTCATAAAATGTGGAAGTTCTAGAACCACATTGTCCATATAAGGAATTTGCAGTTACCTTATAACCTAATTGACGCTTATCTAAAATATTTTGCATAAACGGGTCTTTTTCAGTTTTAATCATTTTACGTGTATCTTTTCTTGCTTTCAATAATTCCTCTAAAATGGACGGCATAATTCCTTTTTTATTATCAGGAAATTGAGCCCATCTACAAATCATTTTTCCAACCTTTGTTTTTTCTGCTTTTGATGTTGCATTTTTACGAATATAACGATAAGTATCAAACTCAATATCAATATATTGATAATCTGGTAAATTATCATAAATGAAATTACCTTCTTCATCTTGTTCACCTGTTACTTTAATGAGATTGTCTCGCAAGTCATATTCCTTCGACCAAACTTTACTATCATGTGAATAATTTTGACTAATCATAGAAGAAGGATATAACGAAGAGTAATCAACACATGCTACTGGATTATCCATATACATAGAACATTTTGGAGGTAGCACAATGGCACCCTCATAACCTTCTGCGTTGAATGGTTTTTCTATATCCGGCATCAATGTATCTTTGTCTCTACATTTTTTAGCTACAAAACTAGTAAGTTTAATACCTTGACCGCGAAATACTAAGAAACTAATAGGAACACTACAAATACGTGACATCTCAACATAACCAGTAATTACGTCTATTTTATTCATTAAATGATGAACTAGGTTACAATCTTGAATACAGTATTTGGCGACCACTGCTCTATCTGCAGAATCACCGTTAGTTAAACGGAAAATATCTTGAGGCGATACATCATCTTTGGCCATACCCCATTTAATAGATTTACCTTTTTCTAATTCATGATGACCACCAATCAAAATGACATTGTATTTTTTATCATTTTCTTCACGTTCAAATTCAATATCCAATACTTTGAATTTTTGTCCATTATTTAAGTAATCAGCTGTAAAACCAATCAATTCAATATGAATAAAATCTCCTATATGAAGACCCATAAGATTATTGCTATATAATTCTGTACATGGTCCATATTGTTCATGCTGTATATATTCTACTTTTTTAACATTATCGCTAATAAATTGTCCAGCTACATCATCTAATTTATAAGAGGATAAATTAAAATCTCTGCGAAAATATGCATACATATCTATTTGCAATCTTCCTGACATTTTTGCGTAACGAAGATCATACTCTCCACTTGCAATTTGAATTTTAGTGTGTTCCAAATTATATTTTCCAGGGCTATCTCTCTCTTCGTTAGCACATATTTCATTTACTTTTCTTGAAAGCATCAAAAATTCTCTATCACAGTAATTTTCTTGAGCACGTCTAAACATAAACTCATAATCAAAGCCAAATATATTATAACCAATTATAATATCTGGATTTTCTTGTTGAATTAGTTCGGTCCATTTAGTTAGAATCTCTTCTTCGGTTTTTACACATTCTATTTCGGCACCTTCAACATCATCACAACTTCCTACTACTAGACAATGATTTAAATATGGCTCTTTTGAACCATACTTCATGAATGTGGAACCAATAAAAGTAACTTCATCTCCTTTTAACCTCGGAAATAATAATGTCAATACTTCATCTAAAATTATAATTTGTTCATCTCGTGTATATTGGTCACTAAATAATATATCAGTTATCTTTGTACTTTTCTTTAATTTAATTTTTGTTTCTTTTTTTTTTGAATAACTTGTATATTCGAGAGAATTATCTATTTCTTCACCATTTGCTTCTGCGGAACCTTCTATATTATTTTGATGGCTATCTTTCATAGCTTCAAATAAACTATCTATCTGTAATAAATCACTATTGTCTTCATCTGTATCTTTCTTTGCATTTTCTAAAGACTTTGTTAATAGTTTCTCTATTAATGACAAGACTTTTGGTTTAGAAGGAGGTAATTTCGGGTATACCAAATCTATATCTTCCATAGAACCATAATTAAAGCCACATAATAAACACCTTTTCAAAAACTCTTTACATTGCTCTTCGGTTAGATTTTGAAATCGTTGTTGTTTTATGAAAACATCAATTATATTTGTTGCAAGACGTTTATAGGTTTTAATAGGTACAGGAAAATCTCCATGACTACTACTTGCCTCAATATCAAAACTACATATTTTATAAGGAACAGCAGTTTCTTTTTCTGGCAAAGGTTCTAAATTTTTTAATGAACAAGTATATTCAAAATTACAAGTAGTTGTTTTTGTTGGAATTTCTGTCATTTTGCTGCTATTAAATGATATCCAACCAGATGGACTTATGTTATAGATATGAAAATATCGCAATAAAGGAGGGATATTGCTCTCGTATAATTCTAAAGAAACCTTATCAAATACAATATTTTTTTTGATTTTGATAGATTTACTACTGTCTTTTTTGTCTTTCACATAATCATACCAAATATTCTTGTATTTATTCATAGCAGTACTATTTTTAAAAGTAAGTTTTACAAATTTATGTTTTTTTCCTCCAGAAAAACCATATAATTTACTATGCTCTACAACTTTAAAAGAAACAAGCGAATTTTTATATCTCCCTGCTACTGTATCTTTTAAATAACCTACCATTGAATTTACCATATATTGACTCCAATCGTCATTTATCTTTACAAAGAAGAATGGTTGATAATCATTAATATATAAACAACATGTTTTCCCCTTTTCGTCTACTCCAAACATTTGAATTACAAACATATTATCATCTTCGTTCGAATATTTCTTAGTTTCTCCGTCTGAACCAGAATCGCTATCTTTTTTATTTGATTCATCGTAAATATGAAAATCTAATAAGCGAAACGAACGAACTATAGATATTTTCTTTTTTACAACTTTCTTAGTGGGCATATTTATAGTACCAAATTAATGTTTATTATATTGATAAAATATATTGTATTTCATCAATCAATTTTCTATTACGTTATTTTCAAAAATGTATAGTTCTTCATATGCAATATGACTTAAAATAATGCCTTTGGTAATTGTGATAATTAGTTCCATATTTTCACCTGGTTCAAAAGAGTTACCAATAATACCCATTAAGGTACTTGTAACAATTAAAAGTAATACACTAAATTTAGGTGTTTGTTTCATATATTCCCAGTTTATGCTGTAATGATGTGGAACATGTATTGCTAACATATATAACATAAATAGTTCTGGGCAGTAATTTATAGTAGATAAAAGTAAAGATGTACTCCAAAAGTATTTTGGAATAGATTTAATTTCAGGCATGTCACGTCGAAAATGAATAATAGATGCTATAAAAAATATAATATCAACAATTGGTGTCATATTTCCCTGGGACAATAATAAAGTGGAACCAATTACAGTTCCATATGTTTGTGATATCTCTGGAAGATTATTAGTATTATTTGCGTGTATGATGTCTGTGATACCATGAGGTCCTATTAAAGTAGTTGTTAGATGCTTTAATAGGATTGGTTTTATTAACATAATATTTTATTATATATTATTTTATTTAATAAAACAATAAGTAATTAGTTGGCTTTTGCCCAATTAAGTAAATCATCTGTCGTGCGGCCACCAATATATTGTTTGAAACCACCTTCTACAATTTTTCCCATGGTAGGATATCCATTTACATTAATTTTTGGACCGTTTGTTACTAAATGATTAATTTTTGGTAATTCTTCTTCTTGTTCATTACTTTCGATTTCAATAATATCATCTGTATTATAAATATTATCATTTAATAACCCAGATT
>CESB01148739.1_pt1 | contig 11095 bp, 3 predicted proteins | sample 531071 | NCBI WGS metagenome assembly CESB01 (sample SAMEA2621259, study PRJEB7988) | marine metagenome | biome: marine biome (ENVO:00000447); feature: surface water layer (ENVO:00002042); material: "saline water (ENVO:00002010), including plankton (ENVO:xxxxxxxx)" | depth 5 m | reverse complement strand
AGCAGACTGCCTACCTGCTATGTCTAAGAAAACATTAGCTCCTGAAACATCTGCATAAGCCTCGTCAATAGTTTTATGTTGTTTTATGACAGATAAGTTATCCTTAGTAAGGCCCATGCTTTTAAGTTCATTTAGCTCAGACTTACTTAATTTTGTTTTCTTTGCTAAGTTGTATGCTCTATTTACACCAACATCATAAGCAAAGTTTCTAGCTACGTTAGTAACTGTTTTTAAACCTACTAACTTAAAGTAAACATCTTGAGTATTAGCCAAGAAAGCTTGTCCTCTAGATTCAATCATACCTCCAGAAGTAAAGTTCATTAACTCTCTTTCCCAAGTAGAGTCATACTTAAAATTACCTTGTTTAGCAAAAGATTGCTTGAAAGGTCTTTGCATTACTACTTTAGCAGCTTCTCCAAACCCACTATTAATAAAGGGCTGTAGAAGATCAGGAAGGTTAGCAATAGCAACAGTTGTTAAGTACTTCATATTAGCTAATGCTTGTAGTGTTCTAACAGATGTTGTTGCTGTTTGGCCTACTTCTCCTTGTAGAGGTCTGCCATACCTTCCCCAAAAAGCTTCAATACCATTTATAATTAAATCTTCATAAGCTTCTCTTTCTTTACTTATCTGTTGAGCTTCTTTAGGATTTAAATTCCTGGCTTGTTCTTGAAAAGCTTTTTTAGTTCTATTAAAAGCTAAGTTAATTAACTCTCCTTTAGCTCCAAATGCTTTTGCAAACTCAGCAACTTTAATAGTCTGCATTCCATATTCAGTAAGAACTTCTTGAGCATCTAATTTTAACCATCCACGTTCAGCTAAAAATTTAACAGCATTAGCATCAGTAAGCTGTCTTGTATTTTCAAAATAAATAGCTTCATTTCTAAACGTAGTTAATCCTGTATCAGTATCACGTTGGAAAAAGTCACTTCTTCTAGACTCAACACTATCTCTAAATGCAGGTTTAGTTGTTACATTTGTAGCAAAAGAATCAGCATTAAGTCCTTTGCCTCCATTTGTTTTCTGTATTTCAATTGCTTCTTCTAAATCTTTAACAAAAGCAAAATAATCTTTATTAGCTTTTTCTAAATTCCATAGTTGAGGAAGACCATAATCTTCACCTAGATCTTTAAAAGATATGCCAGCATCTTCAACCATCTCTTTAACATAAGCTAGTTGTTCTTTGTAGCCTCCAACTGCTTGTCTTACAGTTTCTATTTGATTCTCAGTTAAAGGTTTTAGATCTCCTGCTAATCCTTTATAACCAGCTTTAAGAGAGTTTATATCTGTAAACCCTCTCATTACTTCACCAGCAATAGTATTAACTGTTCTATTAGATTCATTCATCTGTAAAACAGATTTTTCAGTAATAGTACCAAACTGCTGAAGTATGTTTTTAGTTTCAGGTAAAGTAACAATAGAGTTTAAACGTGCAAAGAAATCAGAATGAAGACGCTGTACTTTAGCTTCTAAAGAATAAGCATCTCCTGTAGCTATTCTGCTGAACAACTTGTTTCCTATAACTTTAGCCCATCCTCCTGCTGCATCCATTTTAGTTGCTTGAGTAGAAGCAGTTAGAATCTTTAACTTAGCCATCGCTCTACCTGCCAGAGAGTGATAGGCTTCATTAATAACTAAGTCACCATTAGACTTTTGTATATCTGTAAGTGCAGTAGAATTGTTAAGTCTTTTACTTAAATGACCAAACCCCGCTCCTGCAAACATTCCCCAATACATCCAATTATGATCATCATCATCATCAAACATATTGCCTACTACTCCACCTCCTGCAGCACCTACTACAGGTCTAACAGCTTCAGCCATTAGAGAAGCAAAAATATTATTTGTTAACTTACCTTTACCAGCTAAATCTTCTATTGTGTCAGCAATAGCATCAGATTTACCTGTCACTAAAGACATAGCATCTGATTCTATATTTTGTTGTAGCTTTGTTTTATAAGCTTTAACTTCTGCTATTTTTGCAGTAACTTTTGAGGTGTTATATTTAGGATTTTTTAATCTTTGTTCTAATTTTTTAAGAATATTATCAACTTTAGATATTTGAATAAGTCTTTCTTGATAACTTAATTCTTCAAAAGAAATCTTTTTGGCAGGAGTTTTTAAAGAAGCTACTGATTCTTGAACAGCTTCTTTTTCTGCTGTATTTAAAACGGGAGCAACATCAATTTTTCCTTTGTCAGCCCCTGAAGCTCTCCAAAAAGCCCTTACAAAATCTCCTTGAGCTATATCTTCTCCTTCTAATCCTTGTTGTCTTAAACGAGAAAGTTCTGTTTGCTGCCCTTCTAAAGATTTTTTCCACCAAGATCTAACATGATCTGCTTGAGTAGTAACAGGCTCTAAGTTTTCTACAGTAGCTTCTATTGTTTCTTCAGTTGTTTCTTTTCCTGTAGATTCTGCTTCATTTCTAGAAATACCTTTAGAAACTTCTTCTACTAATTCTTCACTTTGTTTACCAAAACCTCTAAAAGCTGCATCTAATCCTAATGAAGCTACACCACCTATAGCTGCAACAACTGCAACATTAGTAGGATTTGTAATAGATCCTTCTACAGCTTGCTGTCTTAGAGCTTCAGCACCAGCTTCATACCCAGCAAATTGAGCACCCCTAGCTGCAATACCTCCAGGTAAAAATCCATAAGCTATATTAATAGGATCAAGAACATAATTACCTGCTTCTCCAACTTTCATAGCAGTTGTATATTGTTCAGGAGTTATTCCTGTAAACTCTGGATAATCTTGTTGAATATCAAGTTGTCTACCTATTTCATTTAGCTTGGAATGAAACTCAAAATCTCCTGGCTTAGTTAAAGCTTCAAAACCAGATTTAAGAACTCTACCTACATTACCAACAGACATTGTTCCTTGTCTAAAGCCATAAGCTACTTGACGAGAAGTATCTGTATCTTCAAAAGAAGGCTCTTTAAATACATCATCTGAAGAAAGTTCAAAAACTTTATCTAGATTATCTAAATAATTTTTAGTTCCTGCATATTGAACATCTTTTAAAACTTCTTCTGTTTTCATAAACCAGCTTTTGTTAAATAATTTTGAGTCTGTTTAGGTAAAGTAGATCTATCACGATTAAATTTAATAAATCTATCGGCTGCTACAGGGCCAGCATTATAAGCAATTAAGGTAGCAACTTTATCTCCTTCATACTTAGTCATAAAAGCATCTAAATAAGAAGAACCAAAAGCTATATTCAAACTAGGCATAGATAAAAGACGTTTTACTTCTTGCCCAGCTTTTCCTGTAAGTTTCTTTTTACCTTCTTGTATTTGACTCCTAGCTTCAGCTTCCAAATCGGTGTCATAAGATACACCTGCATCTTTAGCTATTTTAAATATGTCATTAACACCATATCCAGGTTGAGTAGCAGTTATAGTTTTTATCTGCATAATTCCATGAGCATCGTGAGTACTAACTGATTTAGCTCTTTCTTCTGTAGATAAACCAGGAGAACTTTCTATATCTGCAACAGTTTTAATAAGAGAAGAGTCAACTAATTTTAAAGTTTCTTTGTCTACTGTATCTTGAATCAACTCATCTACAGACATATCATATTCAATACTTCTACCTAAAAGACTTCTTTTTCTTCCTGTTCTAGGATTTCTAGTAGGTTTATCAGGAACAACATCTTCAACAAACTTAGATACTATCCCAGCTATATCAACAGGGGTTTCACTTCCTCGTCCTCCCCTACGTTTATTAGATTCTGGAGGAAGGGGCGCAAACATAGTTTCCAAATCACCCATTATTTTTTGAATTTCAACATCAAAAATTTCATAATCTTCTTGAGTAAATATGCCTTTTTCTTGTTGCTCTTTAAAAGCATCTACAATTTGAAGAACTTCTGCTTTTGCAACTCCATATTTATCTTGAATAGTGTCATCATTTTGAATTCTAGGAAGCAGTTCTTCTAATCTAGTATTTAGTTTAGCTCTAGTTTGAATTGTTTGTTCTTTTCGTTCAGCTTGAAGCTTTTTACTTTCCCTAACAAAAGCAAGGGAGTTCATCATTAATCTTTCCTGATCTTTTACATCTAACTCTTTTAAAACTAAAGGAACATTTTCACTGTCTAAAGTTTCAAAACTTTCTGCTCTAGTAGATACATATTTTCTAATAGCTAACTTTATTTCATTAGGCGTAAAATTAGCAAAAGCAGGACTGTCATAAGCTAAATTATTAACTATTGTTTCAGCTTCTGAAAAAGCTCCATCTAACATAGAATTAACATAAGCATCTTGTTGTTTAATTTCATCTGCTATATCAGGATTAAGGTCATCTAATTTTTTTTGAATGTTATCTCTAGCCTCAGCTATTTCTCTGCTAGTAGCTAAAGATTGATCCTTAAAATCTTTATAGGTTCCTGTTCCTGAAGAACCTCCAAAAATACTTTTAACAGTAGCTTCTTTAAAACCTTTTATATCTCCTTCTATTCTAAATTTTTCAAACTCTGGGCTTATAAAAATTTTATATCCTAAAGTACCTGCATAAGGGTTATCAGTGCCATTTTCTTCAGCTTCTGCTTGAGCATTAATATATTTATTTTTAATTCCAGTAAAAAAAATTTCAGCATTTAAAAGACTTTTAGCTCTATTTTCACCTTTTGCTATTAAAGAGTTATAAAGATCTTTACTATCAGACTCTGTTGCTAATCTTTGCAAAGATCTTTCAAGAAGACGATCATCTCCTTTAACTAACTCTTCAGACCTAGCTATTAAATCTTGAAAAGCTTTACTGCTTGACATGCTATCAAAAATCTTAGTTTTATAATCAGGATCTTCTGAGCCTGTAATTAAAAAATTTCTAGAGCGTTGCCTAACTTCATCCATGTCTTTGCCAAAGATTTTGTTAAAAGCAGTAGAAAATAATTTTTGTAATTTATTTTTGCCATAATAATAACGATTATCTTGCAGCCTAGTGGCAATTTGTTCTGCAGTAGGAGCGGTATCTAAAAAAGTAATTTGTTGTTTTAAAGCTCCTCGATAAGCATCTAATTCTTTACTAATTGTTTCTTTGTCTGCGTAAACTAATTGCTTAAGAATTTCTTTATCGTTGTCTCCTATAGCTCCCATCTTAGCTAAAGAATCTTTATAAATAATTTCAGCCATTTTAGTAGGAGCATCAGGAGTATTATAAAAATCTAATTCTTCTTGAAGTTGTTTTTTCTGAGTATTAATTTGTGATATTTGCACTCCTAATGCTCTGCCAGCTTCTGTATTACCAAAAGAAGCTCCTTTTTCAGGAAGAAAACGATCAGCTACTAGACCTGTAACAGCTTCCATACCTGTAGTAGCTGCAGCACCTATTAAAGGTTTTAACAATAAAGCTTTTAGTTGAGCTTTCTGTTGATCTTTTTGCAGATCTTTATAATACTTTCTTTCTTCTTCTCTACGTCTACGATATTCATCTGTAGTCGCTTGACCTAGTAAGGAATAAACATTATCAACCATCTTAGTTAGCTCCTAACAAAGAAGAGGTTTGTCTTGGGGGTAGTTCAGTTTCATCTAACTGAGTAGTAATTTCATTAGGCATACTTTCTGTTAGCAGAGCAGTTTGTCTTTCTTCTTCTATATCTTCTTCATCATCTTCTTGAATAATAAAATCTATGCCTTGTCTTTCAGCTAAAGCAGCCATCATATATACAACTTGCTCTACTAAAATCATCATAAGATCAGGATTTATAAGTCCATCCCTATAAGCTTGATACATAAGGACTTGAGCAAGATCCATTAAAGGAATGCCCTCTTCAATAGCATCTAAAACAGCATTGTAAACACTAGGTTCTGTTAGTTTACTTAAGAAAAACCTAGAAGCATCTTGAGGATCTGTAAGAACAGGAGGTTGCTCCCAAGGATACTGATTCTCAGGACTGTTAGTTAAAGACTGTCCAGGTATAGGTCTTCTAAAAGACGTTGCTATTCTATAAAAGTCTTGATCAAGTTCTGACATTAATATGGCCTATACTCGTTGGAATCCATAGTTATACGCTGGTGGTGTAAAGGCTCCATACATGCCTCCTTGAATACCATCAGGGTACATAAGATTAGTAATTGTATTGTAATAATTTTCAGTACCAGTATCTGCATAAGAAGCGTCCATTAATCCATAAGGAGCTTGTTCAGGTAGAGTAAACTGTGTACGAGGAGTATAAATATCTAATGCTCTTCTTACAGGAGCTTCAGGCATAACAGGATCAGAAGCAAAAGCAGCTTGAGTAATGCCTGTTGTTAAAAGTTGTCCTGGCAATGCAGCAGCTTGATCTTTTCCAGCTTGAAGGACTTTACCTGTAAAAGTTTCTGGTTTTTTTAATAAAGAAGTAGCTTCTTTTAAAGATGAGCCAATATTAGCATCTAATACAGCTTTAGAAGGATCAACTGATGTTTTAAGACCTGACATAACATCATTCCAAGCTTGAAATTGTTCCTGTGGGCCTCTAATTAAATCTGTAATATAGTCTGCTTCATCAGCAACAAATTTAAGTGTATCTCTAAAAGGATTAACACTATCTATTTGTTTAAATCTTTCAAGACTACTATTCATTATAGTGGTAAAACGTGTAGCTGCTTCACCTCCATAGTTTTTATAAATAGCATCATTAATTTCATTAAGTTTATCAAATTCTGTACTATATTTTTCTTGCAGTAACTCTAATGTTTTAGGATCACTTGCAAAAGATTTACTTTCTAAATTCATACCTCCTGTAGTAGATCTATAATCTACTTCAACACCTGCTATTTTAGTAGTAGCTAACTGATCTTCAATTAAACCTAAACGACCTTCTGGCCCTTTTAACATACCTCCAACAGCATCTTTAAAAGCATCAAAATTATTACTTACTTCAGCCCCTACTCTACCTAGTACACTATCTCCAGGCCCAAAAAAACTTTTAGGAGCTTGAGTAAATAATTTATTAACTCCTGGGATTTTACTGCCTAACCATTTTGTAGTATTACTGATAAAACTAGTTGCACCACTAGTAACAGTTTTAAATCCTGCTTTTACACCTGACACAACTTTACGGGCTGTGTCTATCATCCATGAAGCACCTTTTACTAACTTTGCTCCAAAAAAACCTTTAGCTCCTAATCCTTTAGCAACTAAACGCATAGCTCCTTGACCTAAACCTTTAAACAATCCCCCTAACATTGGCCCTAACCCAGGAATAAAAGATAATGCTATTTGCCCAAAAACTCCTAGTTTTCCAAACCATTTACCTACCTTTTTAAAAGCTCTTTTAATGGCCTTACCAATTTTTTTAAAGACTTTACCAATGCCTTTAAATATTTTCTTAAATAATCCCATTTAAATTACTCCGTAGTTAAGTCTCTTCATCATCTTCTGCTCCTTCATAAAGATCTCCAGGAAGAATAAAGTCATCTGAATCTTGAAGAGCAGTAATAGAAACTGAAAATTGATCAAGTAATGCAAAAAATCTAGCACGTTGAGTGGTATATTTATCATCTGACATAAAAGATTCATTAGCTAATAAAGCATTTATAGCACTAATCTTTCTTTCTTTTTCACTTTGCCACTCTTGAAAGTCAAAGTTAGCCTGATCTCTTAAAGACTGCCAAGCTTGCGACAAAGAAGTTTTATTTAAATCAAATTGAAAAGCAGCTTGTTGTTGATTAGCTGCATTAGTAGCTGCTGTATCTGCAAGGTTAGCTTTTCTACGCCATTCAACATTTGATTGCTCTACTGCTTGTGAGTTTGCAGTATTAAACTGTTCAACTTGTAAATCTTGTTGACTATTAAACTGACTAATCTGAGCTTGTATTTGAGCATTAAATTGATCAGCCGCTAGTTCATTTCCTGCTGCAATAGCTGCCATTCGATTAGTTTCTGACTGATTAAATTGAGCCATAGCATTAGCTTGTTGAGCATTAAACTGTGTAAGCTGAGAGCCTATAGTAGTAACAAACTGTTGAGTTTGTAGATCACTAGTAGCATTAAACTGTCTTGCTGCATTTTGAATAGACAAATCACTAAGCAATCGCTGTTGAGCTTGCTGTGAGTCCAGCATATAAGCTTGTTGCTCATTATTTAAATTAGCCATATCCATTGCAAGGAAGTTCCTGGCATTTTCTATACTAACTTTAGTGTTATTGTCTGCTTCTTGCATCTTCATAGAAGCTAAAGAAGTAGCATCTTGAAGAATTGTTTGTTGTCTATTATTTAAATCTTGTAGTGTAGAAGTTTGTATAAATTTACTATTAGCTAACTCTACTTGTTGCTCAACATTAAATTTAGTTAAATCAATATTGGCTACTGTAGCAGCATTTTGCATAGCTGCTTGTTGATCAACAGTTAACTGAGCTAATCCCATTTGTTGAGCAAGGCTTGCATTAGTTTTGTTAACTTCTAAACGCTTACTAAGATTAGCTAATTCAGTTTGTTGTGCTGCCGTTAAGTTCTGTGCTTCTGCTTGATTCTTTGCAGTAAGAAAAGCTAAACGCATCTGTTGATCAGATGATAAATTAGCGACTTCCATTTGCTGTTTAAACTCAGCATTTTTTTGCAAGAAACTGGCAGCTACTTGCATTTCAGCCATTCTTTCTTGGTTAGCAGCAGTTTGATTAGCACCTAGTCTTTCTGCTTCAACTTGAAGATTAGCTAATTCTATCTGTTGATCATTACCAAGATTAGCCATCTCTGCTTGTTGTTCATTTTGCAAACTAGCAATTCTGACTTGTTGACGTTGCTCTGCTTCAGTTAACTCAGCTTGTTGAGTAAATTGTTTTTGAGTTAAATTAATTTGCTGTGCAAGTTGAGCAGACTGACTTTCAGCACTTTGCCTATTAGCAACATTAGTTAACCTTAACTGCATCTCCTGAGAAGATCGTTGAAGATTAGCTTGTTGTTCGTTAGATAAGTTTTGAGCAGCCCTTTGCTGCAAAGCTGTTGCATTACTTTGAGCTAAAGGAATAGCTGACTGAATAATAGAATTAAATAAAGCATCTCTACCAACAGTAGATACACTTAATCCTCTTGCAGCTAGATTAGACTCAACTAATCTTACTGCTGGTCTAGCCCAAGTAGGTGTAACACCTTCATCTATACCTGCTAACAAATTCTCTAATTGAACAGAAACAAGAGCTTCATTAGGTAAAGCTGCAATAGCTGCTTGCACTTGAATAGGTTGAGTATCTACTTGAGCAGTAACTACAGCAGGATTATCTAGTATAGCTTCAGAAATATCAGCAGGAAGTTCTCCTACTTCTTGTAATAAAGTACGCGCAGCACCTTTAGCTGCTTCTCCTGTTACCTGCCTTCTTTGTGCTGCTTCATAACCTATAGAACCTTGTATTATAGCTTCTGTGCCTTGAGCAGCTTCTTCATCTGTAATAGCTTTTCTTGATTGTTTTTCAGCATTAGCTGTTGCAGCAAGCTCAACTACTTCACCAGTAGCAGGATCTACTACAGAACGAGTATCTTCTTTAAACTCTGTAGTATCTGCTATAGCCTCTTTTTCATCAGCACGAATTCTAGCAGCGGCTTCTGTAGTATTTGGAAAAGCACCAATAACCCTACCTAAAGTTTCAATCTCTTTAGTAGCAAATTTAGTACTATCAAAACCTAGTACATTGCCTTTCTCTTGTCCTACTTTATTATGATAATCCAGAAAATCAGTATATTCTCCAGCTTCTACTGCTGCTTGAGCTTCAGGATATTTAAGAAAATAATTAGAAGCAGCGGCTGTATAAGCTTTTACAGTAGGAGCATTAATACCTAAACTTTGTGCTACTTCTGCTGTTGCTTTTAAGGTAGCACTAGTACCTGTAGCATCAGTAGTTGTTAAAGCATCTGGATCAATCTCACCTGGAGCAACAGCACGTTGTAGTTTTAATACAGGATTACCTTCACTATCAAAAATAATGTTTCCATCAGCATCCCTTTCATATCTATCTATTTGAAAAGTATCAGCATCAGCTACCTCTGCTAATTCTTCAACATCTGCTCTTTCAGGATCATCAGCAACTAATCCAGGAATCTTATAACCAACTTGAGTACCAAACCTAAACTGACGATTTGTTTGAGGAAGAGGTAAAATATCTCCATAACCAGGATCACCAGGATTCCCACCTTGTCTAGCTAAATCAAGAATCCTTCTTACAGTTCTATTATGGTAGTCTTTTCTTGCAGTAACCCAATTTGTCCAAGCTGGATTAGTTTTAACACCGTCTTGATCAGAATCAGCAGGATCTTGTCCACTTTCACTCCCTATGCCTGGATCAACAGCCCCGCCTGTTGCAGTAACAAACATATCAGGCATGGGATTTTTTTCATCCCATCTATTTAAATTAAGATCAAATATCTCTTGTTCATCTGATGAAAAGTTAAGAGCCTCAACATTAATATATCCATCTTGAAGAAAGTTAGCCTGTTGAGGATCAACCTCATAATAAGTAATTTCTCTTTCTTCAACATAAGGAGGCTTGTCATCCTCTGGTGCTTCCTCCTCTGGTGTTTCCTCCTCTGGTGTTTCTTCCTCTTCTTCTTCTGGTTCTTCCTCTTCTTCTAAACCTTTTACTGTAAAAATATTTGATAAAACTTTATAAGCTTCAGTAGCTCTTTGTGTTTCTTGTTGTGGAGTAGGAAAAGCATTATAGACATTAATTAAATTTTGACGTTGAGCTTCAGTTAAAGCAAACCAAGGAACAACAGTTTGTCTATTTCCTGTTCCATCATTAATTCTTATATATCTAACTTCTGAGCCAAACTTAGAATTAAGAGGAATATTAATGTCACTATAATCAAAAATAGCTTCTTCAAGTAATCTAGCATTAGCCGCTTCTGCAGCAGCAGAGTCTGGATATTCTTTACCATCAAAACCTTTTGTAATTACTGGAAGAGTAGCTTCTTTATCTTCATCAGCTTGTCTTTGAGCAAGTAAAGCTTTATGAGCTTCTCTTTCATCAGGATCAATTTGATTATTATTATTAGAATCAATCCCACCACTGTTTATAAAATTATCATAATCTGCTGCTGTATATTTATAACCACCAGGAGAAGTTCCAAAGTTAAGAGTTGTATCCTCTTCAGTTGGTTCAGGTATTGTTGGTTCAGC
>CESB01021609.1_pt1 | contig 11128 bp, 14 predicted proteins | sample 531071 | NCBI WGS metagenome assembly CESB01 (sample SAMEA2621259, study PRJEB7988) | marine metagenome | biome: marine biome (ENVO:00000447); feature: surface water layer (ENVO:00002042); material: "saline water (ENVO:00002010), including plankton (ENVO:xxxxxxxx)" | depth 5 m | reverse complement strand
TTGGCACAAGTTTTGATAATCTTTTTCTGCAGCCTGTTTCTACAGGTTTGTATGGGTTTACAAGATAGCCTTTTGATTGGAGAAGTTTGATAATATTTACTGTGATAAAAGTTTTTCCGACTTCAGTATTAGTCCCACTAATAAATATTTTATTATTTTTCATAAGTAATTAATTCATAAGCGGTATTGTATTTTGAAAGAATCTCTTTTTTAATATTTTCAGGAATAATAATTTGTTTATGATTCCATTTATTTTCTATTAGATAATCTCTAAAAAACTGCTTATCAAAAGCATCAAAATCAATTTTCTGATTCACTTGATCATATAACCAAAATCTTGAGCAATCTGGAGTAAAAATCTCATCTATCAAAATTAAATTATCATTACTGTCTAATCCAAACTCAAATTTAGTGTCTGCTATAATAACTCCTTTTTTTTTCGCAAACTCATATGCAAATTTATATAATTCTATACTTATCTTATATATTTTTTCTGTTAAATCATCTCCAATAATGTTTTTCATTTCAGTCAAATTAATATTTATATCCTTCCCTCCAACCTTTGCTTTTGTTGATGGGGTAAATATTGGCTCATCAAATTTATCATATTTATTATATTCTTTAGTTAACTTTTCATTATTTACTAAATTATTATCCTTATATGTTTGCCAAGCAGATCCGGCAATATGTCCTCTCACTATTGCTTCTATAGGGATTACTTTAGTTCTTTTTACTATCATACACCTATCATTTAGGTAGGATGATAGTTTAATCTTATTCTCACATAAATGATTTTCAATAATATGCTTAGTTTTATTAAACCAGAATTTAGCCATCTTGGTTAAAACTTTACCTTTGCCATCTATTTGATCATCAAAGGTAAAGTCAAACGCAGATATTCTATCACTTGTAAAGATTAATAATTTATCATTTTCAAAATTATATATATCTCTTACTTTTCCTTTAAATTCTAGATTATAAGTTTGAGATAAATTATCAATTTCTTTCATGTTATTTTATTGATGAAAAATAGTCTGAAAATCTTGTTTTATTTGTTGCAAATTTAGCTTCTTCTTTAAGCGCGAAGCTTTTTGCTTGTTCCAAATTTACTGATTCATCACCAACAATTATTAAACCTACCATTCCTAAAATGTAATGTGGGGTACACTTGTAACCATACGTGCCTTCAACGTCAAACTTAACGCTTATTTCCTCATTCATTTGTCCATTCCAGGCAGTTGCTCCAGCAGGAATCATTTCATTGATTGATACACTATTATGTCCTGGATTCGCGTTAGTCCATTTTACTGTATCACCGGGATTAATCCTCAATACTGGTGGATCAAAAACCATCATTTCACCTTTGTTAGAGCTCAACATTTTAATTTGATGCTCAGCAGCATTAATATTTGTTGTTAATAATAAGCACAGTGAGAGTGCTAGAATTTTAATATTGTCCATTATATTACTCCGTTAATGTTATAGATATAATATCATGAAAATTATAATATAATTAATAACTCTGTTAACATATAACCATTATTAAGATAGGTTAAGACAAATATGAAAGATTTTAAAATAGCCCCATCAATTCTTTCCGCAGATTTTTCAAGGCTTGGTGAAGATGTAAATAATGTTATAACCGCAGGAGCAGATATGATCCATTTTGATGTAATGGATAATCATTATGTTCCAAACTTAACTTTCGGTCCCATGATTTGTTCTGCACTTAGAGATTATGGTATTGATGCTCCAATAGATGTACATCTAATGATTAAGCCAGTGGACCGAATAATACCTGATTTTGCTAAAGCAGGAGCTAACTACATAACTTTTCATCCGGAAGCTAGTGATCATATCGATAGAACTATTAGCTTGATTAAAGAACATGAATGTAAAGCTGGTATTGTCTTGAATCCAGCAACACCTTTGAGCTATTTAGAACACTGTTTGAATAATCTTGATATGGTTCTATTAATGTCTGTGAATCCAGGATTTCCTGGCCAGAAATTTATTGATGAAACATACAAAAAAATATCATTAGTAAGAGAATTGATTGATAAATCTGGTAACAATATTAGATTAGAAGTAGATGGAGGAGTTAATTTAGACAATATTGTCAGGGTTGCTAAGGCGGGAGCCGACACATTTGTGGCTGGATCAGCAATATTTAATTCAGATAACTACCAAGATACAATAAACTCAATGAAAGATCTTTTAAGCCAGGTTGACTAAGAAACACCAAAAATCAATGACAAAAAAAGAGTTTATAGACTATATTAATCAAGGGTATAACTTAATACCTCTAACATTATCAATTTCAAATAATGATATCGACCCAATTGATGTATATGAGATATTATCTGACAAACCTAAATCATATTTATTTGAATCTTTAGAGGGAGATAAAGACTGGAGCAGATATACAATCATAGGATTACCATCAGATGAATACATAGAGCTCAACGGTAATGTAATTAATCATTTTAAGTCTAATAAGAAAATTACAACTATTGAAAACGATGACCCAATTACTTGGATTGAAAAGTTTCAATCAAGTTTCAATGTCATGAAGAATGATGAGTTACCTAATTTTCAGGGAGGTCTTGTTGGTTTTTTTGGATTTGATACAGTTCAATATTTTGAACCATCATTAAAGTCTACATCACAAACAGATCTGATGAAAACGCCTGATATTTGTCTGATGATTTCAAAAGAAATCTTGATTTTTGATAAAATAAATAACTTGATACATATTCTCGTATATGCGGATGATTCTTCTGGGAGTTATGATTTATCTTTACAAAAAATTAACAAGCTTAAAGAATGGCTGCTTGCTTTCAAACCACCAGTTCATGAGACATCAATAATCAATAAAAATATAAATATTAACATAGATTACCTTTTTGGAAAGGATGATTTTATCAGTGCTGTAAAAAAGATAAAGGAATATATAGTTAATGGTGACGCCATGCAAGTAGTTTTGTCTCAAAGAATGTCTATAGATTTCACAGGTGAACCTATTAGCTTTTATCGAGAATTACGACAACTAAACCCCTCTCCTTATATGTATTATCTAAATATGGGTGACTACCATATAGTTGGCTCATCACCTGAAATATTAGTTAGACTTGAGGATAATTTAATTACAGTTAGACCAATAGCTGGCACAAGACCAAGAGGTAGCAATGATGATCAAGATAGTATACTAGAGGATGAATTGTTAAATGATCCTAAAGAGAAAGCCGAACATCTAATGTTAATAGATTTAGGCAGGAATGATGCTGGAAAAGTCTCAAAAATAGGATCAATTAAATTAACAGATAAAATGATTATAGAAAAATATTCTCATGTGATGCATATGGTATCAAATGTAACTGGTGAAATTAATGATGGGCTTGGTATGATTGATGTTTTAAAATCAACATTCCCAGCTGGTACAGTTTCGGGTGCTCCTAAAATACGAGCAATAGAAATAATATATGAGCAAGAGACTATTAAAAGAGGTATTTATGCAGGGGCAATTGGGTATCTTGGCTGGAATGGAAACATGGATACAGCTATAGCAATACGAACCTCTGTCATTAAGAATGATAAGTTATATATTCAATGTGGAGCTGGTATAGTTAATGATTCTATTGCAGAATTGGAATGGGAAGAAACCATGAATAAGGGTAAAGCAATTATACAAGCGTATAGTAATCTCAGGAATAAAACCTAATGATATTAATGATAGATAATTATGATTCATTCACCTATAACATAGTTCAGTATTTTGGAGAACTAGGAGAGAAGCTTATTGTATACAGGAATGATAAAATTACTATAGATGAAATTTCAACAATGAAACCTGATAAGATAATTATATCACCAGGCCCCTGTACTCCAAATGAAGCAGGTATATCAGTAGATGCTATAAAATACTTCCATAAATCTATCCCCATTCTTGGTATTTGCCTTGGACATCAAAGCATAGGACAAGCATTTGGTGGCAGAATCGTTTCTTCAAAAAAAATTATGCATGGCAAAACTTCACCAATAATCCACAATGGAACTGAAATGTACACCAACATAACAAGCCCGTTTGATGCAACAAGATACCACTCGTTGGTTATTGAAAAAGCATCATTGCCAAGTTGTTTAGATATAACATCATGGACAGAGGAAGATAATGATATAGAAATTATGGGTGTTCAACACATTGATTATCCAATTTTTGGTCTTCAGTTTCACCCTGAATCGATATTAACTACTGTTGGGCATCAGTTGTTAAAAAACTTTTTGGAAATATAAATTGCATCTAGATCTAATTGAAAAACTCAAAAATAATATAAGCTTAACCAAAGATGAAGCAAAACAGTTTGTAGATTCTGTTTTTGGTGGGGCCATACCAAGTCAAGTAATAACAGAAATTCTATTACTATTGAACAAGAATGGTTTTGGTTCTGAAGAGTTAACAGGATTTGCTCTATCTATGAGAGAAGCTTCAAGTAAAGTTCAATTCAACAAATCAGTAATAGATAATTGTGGTACAGGAGGTGATGGGCATGGGACGTTTAATATATCAACAACTGCATCACTCATTGCATCATCTGTAGGAGCACATGTCGCCAAACATGGAAACAAGGCAGTCACAAGCAGTTCAGGCAGTGCTGATATTCTTCAAGCTCTAGGAATAAATATTAACCTATCCCCAGAAGAGGTCTCTCTTTGTTTAGATAAATATAAATTTGGTTTCATGTTTGCTCCATTACATCACTCGTCCATGAAACATGTTGCGGCGTCAAGGAAAGAAATAGCTCCAGAAAAAACAATATTTAATCTACTAGGGCCACTAACAAATCCCGCTAATGCAAAAAAACAACTTTTAGGAGTTTACTCTAAAGACTTGATGTCGATGATAGCAGAGACTCTAGTTAATTTAGGTACAGAAAGGGCAATGATCGTTCATTCAAATGATGGCCTTGATGAACTAAGTATTTTTGACATAACTCATGTTATAGAAATTAATGGACGTGATATGAAAAAGTACACTATAGATCCAAGAGATTATTTTATGAATGAGTACTCAATGTCAGATATCATTGTTAACAATGCAACAGAAAGTTTAGATGTCTTGAATTCTGTTGTAAGAAATGAACCTGGGGCAGCAAGAGATATAGCGTTGCTTAATGCAGCTGCACTTATTTATATTTCAGGAATAACATCAACCATAGCAGATGGGATTAAATTGTGTGAGAATGCGCTAGAGTCAAAAAAAGTATACAATAAAATCAAAAATTTAATAACATATACAAATACGTTTAATAATGCTTGATAAGATAATAGAAAATAAAATAGTTGAAGTTAAGACTCTGAAAGCCAAACAAAAATATTCTTTATCCAGTTTATCTGGAATAGAAGTTGATAAGAGATTCTTCTATGAATCTTTAAAACTAAAAATAAAATCTGGTAAGAACGCAATTATTGCAGAGTTAAAGAAACACTCTCCAAGTAAAGGTGAATTAAATGAAAATCTAAATATACCAGAATTTGCTAAATTATATGAAAATGCCGGAGCTTCATGCATATCCGTGCTTACAGATCAAAAATATTTTCATGGCAATATAGATGATTTAATTACTGTAAAAAAAAGCGTGAAAATTCCAATTCTTCGAAAAGATTTTATTCTTGATGAATCACAAATTATAGAATCTAAAATTATAGGTGCAGACTGCATTCTACTTATTGTAGCCTGTCTATCAAAATTACAATTTAACGAGCTTCTCTTATTTAGCAAAGAATTAGATATGGATGTTCTTGTTGAAGTTCATGATAGAAAAGAGCTAGATATTGCGTTAGAATCAGATTGTAAAATCATAGGAATAAATAATAGAAACCTTAAAACATTCGATGTTTCTATTGATACAAGTTTAGAGCTTTGTGAAATCATTAAAGATGATAATATTATTGTTGTTAGTGAGAGTGGAATAAAGGATATAGAAACTATTAAGAAACTTAATGAGAAGAATATAAAATCTTTCTTAGTTGGCGAAAGCCTCATAAAACATAGTGACCCAGGACTACTATTAGAGAGTTTAGTTGGATGAAGATGAATAAAACTTTAGGGATTAAGCATATAGCTTTGAAGGTTAAAAATTTCAAGGAATGCTTGGCATTTTATACAAAAGTTGTTGGGATGGAAATCGATTGGCAACCAGATGATTCTAATGCTTATTTATCAAATGGAAGGGACAATCTTGCTATTCATGCAGATAATATAGATCTTGAAAGCAAGAATAATAGATTGGATCATTTCGGTATCATGCTCATGGAGAAAAATCATGTTGATGAATGGTTTAGTTATTTAGTATCTTTAAATATTGAAATTCATAAAAAACCTCAAAACCATCGTGATGGATCTAGGAGTTTTTATTGCTACGATCCAGATAAGAACATACTCCAGTTTTTATGGCATCCAATACTCAATAAATGATGATAAAAAAAATTAGTAATGTCAGCACCACTCTCATAGTTAATACTTATGAGTGCTTTTATTATGGTGATAACCAAGATATTTCCGATTGTGAAATTAATATATCAAAAAAATACAATTCAGAAAATTTACTCAAGATCTCTAGGAATATATCTAAAACAATACAAACAGAAATACTGAATGAGTCTAGTCATAATTTCGACCCTTTTGGAGATAGTGGATCTTTGTTAATACAAGCAGATCTAAATTTATATAATTCTGCTACATTACATTTGAAGGAAAGTCATATCACCTTTCATACTTATATCGAGGATATTTTAGATAACTTTGCTATTGTTCGTTTGGAGTATCACATATCTTCATGTTCAGATTCAAATGTCTATAATTCTCTAAAAGATATCATTCTACTAAGCGAAGAAAATTTTTTTCCTGATTTAGTTGCCATAGATTATATTAGAAGAGGTGCTAAATATGGAAATAACCCAGATGATATTATTTATGATACAAATAATTTAAATTTTAATGAATACCCTATGTATCATATTTCTTCAATAACACCATCTATGAATACAAGCCATCATACTCTGCTTCTTGACAATGAATTTATGTTGAATAAATTTCAGAAGAATAATAGTTTCTTTCAATCTGATATGGTTCCTGTTCTTAAAAAATTTTTAATAGCTAGTTATAGTAATCATAAGATTGACTGCAAATCATCTAACTTAAAATCCTCATGACAGAGCTAAACTAGGGAAGCTATCTTTTTCATAATCTTAGATGATATATTCATAGATTTTTTTATATATTCTGGAATCTCTTCAGATCCTATATTTTTCACAGTATTTCTATGTCTTTCCTCATCAGAGGCTATTTCTTCAAGGAATTCTATACTTCTATAATCTTTCTTAGGGAGTTGCTGAATAGATTCATTAAGATGCTCTTTGACTTGTCTTTCAGTTTCTTCTATAAAGCCTAATTTCCAGTCATTATCTTTAATGCCTGCTATCGATCCTAAAAGATATGATGAGAGATACCATATTGGGTTTAGAATACTCTGCTTACCATTGAGTTCCTTTAGTCTGAGATTACATAATTTTAAATGCTCATTTTCTTCATCACATATATTATATAATTTGGCTTTAACATCTTTATCATCGGTATGCGCCGCTTGTCCTCTATATAATCCTTGAGCACAAATTTCACCCATATGGTTTACTCGCATAACTTTTTCGGATACTTTTATCTCTTTTTCATTGAGATTGCTCATATCTTTAGTTGTTTTTTTAGCAATATTACTCTGGTTATAAATACAATCAAAAGCATATTCAATTTCATGAATGATGTTGTCTAGTGGTGTATAATTTTTGATTTCCATTGTTTTATTTAAACATCTATTTATTTGCTGATAAATAAGTTTTTATATAAATATCTTGTATACAGACGATGATATGCGTAAAATCATGGATACTGTTGATATGGACACAAATATGAATAACAAAGATTGGTACATAATTGATGCTGAAAAAGCCGTATTAGGTAGATTGGCCTCTAAAGTAGCTACCATGTTAAAAGGTAAACATAAGCCATCCTATGTCCCTCATGAGGATCACGGGGATTATGTGGTTGTTATTAATGCTAAAAATTTAAATGTTACTGGTAATAAAATGGAAGATAAAGTCTATTATAAACATACAGGGTATGTGGGGAATATGAAAAAACCTAACTTATCAGCAGTTATGAACAAAAACCCTTCGTTTGTTATAATGAATGCGGTTAAAGGTATGCTTCCGAAAAATCCGCTAGGGAGAAGTATGATTAAAAAGCTAAAAATATATAATGATGAGAATCATGATCATCATGCGCAAAAACCAAAAAAATTAGAGATATAATAATTATGTACAAAGCCTACGGAACTGGAAGAAGAAAAACCTCAAGCGCAAGAGTCTACTTAAATGAGGGGACAGGCTCAATAACCATTAATTCACGTGATGTGGATAATTTTATTCAGTCAAAATCATTGAAATCTTATTTACTAGCTCCGTTACAAAAGTCTCAACTAGAAGGCAAATTAGATCTTAAGATCAATGTCTCTGGAGGAGGTCCTAGTGGTCAAGTTGGTGCAATTGTTCATGGCCTAACGAGGGCTCTCATCAAATATCAAGGCGACTTATTACCTATATTAAGAAGAGAAGGTTTTGTTACTAGAGATGCTAGAAAAGTTGAGAGAAAGAAAGTTGGCTTGAGAAAAGCAAGAAAAGCAACTCAATTTTCGAAAAGATAACTACATCACTTTTATTTCATCTCCATTAGAAATAAGCAAATTATCTGCAGGACGCATAGCAAACAGTCCATTAGTCACGACGCCTGGTATATTGTTGATTGCCTGTTCCAATGTTAAAGGCTCGGATATTTCTAAGTTATGAATATCTAAGATTATATTTCCATTATCAGTGACGAAATTTTCCCTATAAACTGGCCTGCCGCCAAGTTTTATTATTTCTAGAGCAACTATGCTTTGAGACATTGGTATTACTTCAATAGGTAAAGGAAATTTACCTAGAGTCTGTACATATTTACTATCATCGATCATACAAACAAATTTTTTACTTGCACCGGCAATGATTTTCTCGCGAGTCAATGCACCACCACCCCCTTTTATAAGCTGTTTATTAGCGTTAGACTCATCAGCACCATCTATGTATATAGGGAGCCCACCTGACTCTTTAAGATCAATTACTCTTATATTACAATCAAGAATCAATTGAGTAGTTAATTCAGATGATGAGACTACAGCATCTATTTTATTTTTTACTTTTGTCAATTGTTTAATAAACGCATGTACTGTTGTCCCAGAACCAATACCAACAATCTGTCCATGTTCGATATAATCTAATGCAGCTTCAGCAACCCTCATCTTTTTTTCATCTTGGTTCATAAAAATTTATTTTCCATTAAGTTATATTAATATATGCTGTTATTATACATTATACTTAGATTTGAAATGACAGAAAAGAAACTAAAAACTGTATATAATAAAATTAAATCATCCAATGTTTATGATTTAGCTATTAAAACACCCCTTGATTATGCTAAAAACCTCTCAAAAAAATTAAATAATAAGATTTATATTAAAAGAGATGACTTACAACCTGTATTTTCATTCAAACTTAGAGGCGCATATAATAAGATTTTAAAACTACAAAAGACCAAAAAAATTAAAAGTATAATTGCTGCTTCAGCTGGTAATCATGCGCAGGGTGTTGCTTTATCTGCAAAGAAACTGAAAATTAATGCCATAATCGTTATGCCAGTCACTACGCCTAAAATTAAAATTGATGCTGTTAAATCTCTTAAAGCTACAGTGGTATTACATGGTGATGCTTATGATGATGCATATGACTATGCCAAAATCCTAGCTAAAGAGCAGGAGCTTGATTTCATACATCCTTATGATGATCTTGATGTTATAGCTGGGCAAGGAACTATGGCTTCTGAGATAATAGATCAACTTAAAACAAAGCCTGATTACATTTTTGTTCCTGTTGGTGGGGGTGGTTTATTGGCGGGTATCACCTCATATTTATCTTTTGAAAGCCCTAAGACCAAGATCATTGCTGTTGAGCCAAGTGATTCAGATTGCTTTAATCAAGCATTTAAGTCTAAAAAAAGAGTCAAATTAAATAATATTGGTATTTTTGCTGATGGCGTTGCTGTAAAACAAATTGGTAAACTAACTTTTGATTTGACTAAGGATAAAGTCTCATCTTCTATGTTGGTTAGTACAGATGAAATATGTGCTGGTATAAAAGATTTATATGATGAGACTAGAACAATTGCTGAACCCGCTGGAGCTTTATCAATATCAGGAATTAAAAAATTTATTAAAACTCATAATATTAAAAATAAGACATTTGTAGCAATATTTTGTGGTGCTAACATGAATTTTGACCGATTAAGACATGTTTCTGAAAGGTCAGATATTGGTGAAGTCAATGAGATGCTTATCGGTGTCACTATTCCGGAGAAACCAGGTAGCTTTAAAAGATTTTGTTCACTTATTGGAAAAAAGTCTATTACAGAATTTAATTATAGATATTCTGATCAAAATAAAGCTCATGTATTCGTAGGCATAAAACTAAATAATGGGACTAAAGACAAAAATCAGATCATATCAGCTCTTAAAACTAACAAATATCGTGTTATTGATCTTACTGATAATGAGGTTGCAAAATTACATATAAGATATATGGTAGGTGGCGTATCTAGTGGTGCGTCTAATGAAATGATTTTTAGATTTATATTTCCTGAAAAACCTGGAGAACTTCTTAATTTCTTAAATGCAGTTGGTAGCAGCTGGAATATCAGTTTGTTTCATTACCGTAATCATGGGTCAGATTTTGGTAGGGTATTGATTGGTATTCAAAGTGATCCTGAAGAATTAGATAAATTAAGAAAGCACTTAAATACGCTAAATTACGAGTTTTTTGAAGAAACTGATAATAAAGCCTATGAGTTATTTTTAAGCTAAAAAAAGGCTCCATATGGAGCCTTTTAGTCGTTTTAAGAGGCTATCAAAATCAATAACCTACTTTTCAACAATAATAGTGTTATCTTCTACGTCTTGTTGATCTTTTCTTAGCTTTTTTCTTAGTT
>CESB01292033.1_pt1 | contig 11159 bp, 13 predicted proteins | sample 531071 | NCBI WGS metagenome assembly CESB01 (sample SAMEA2621259, study PRJEB7988) | marine metagenome | biome: marine biome (ENVO:00000447); feature: surface water layer (ENVO:00002042); material: "saline water (ENVO:00002010), including plankton (ENVO:xxxxxxxx)" | depth 5 m | reverse complement strand
CAGAAGCACCACCAGCACCAGAAGCACCACCAGCATCACCAGCACCAGAAGCACCACCAGCATCACCAGCACCACAAGTACCACCTGCACCAGAAGCACCACCAGCACCAGAAGTACCACCTGCACCAGAAGCACCATCGGAATCGGTAATTGATTCGCCACCTACGACACCCGAAACACCCGTTTTTTCTCCTGAAACGCCCTATACGCCACCAGAAGCAATCATTTCAACCCCAAACACATCAACACCTATTATAAATAATCCAATTAATTCATTAAAAATCGCACAAGTAGACAACAACCCGTCTCCTGTTTCCGTGATGAATGTTCCTAAAATAGATTTAAAAATTCAAACAAATACACTGAAAAATACACAACAAGTACCACCACCTATGTCACAACAAGGTGTATCCATTGGAGGCGATGCTCGGGCATTTTTAGAAAAGGTAAGAGGAGGAGTAGCCACTTTATTCGGTAGTGATTCATAGTACTTCTTTGATCTTTGACAAAACGTCATTGCCATATATGAATTTCCCACTGGGTTTAAATAACTTATTGAACTCATCCTTTTGATCTTGTTTTTTTTGAAAGTGCACCTTTTTGCCATTGTCTTTTTTCGCGTGACTATCTGTTATGTCTGTTTCTTCCACTTGATTTCCAAATTTATCTACGATTTTTCCAGTTTGTTTTTTTATTTCATCTCGTACATGATGCGGTATCCAATGCCTCCAAGATATAAGTATCAAATTAGGGTGAACGTATTTTGTCAAGAAGCCATCGTCTTGTAAGTTATTTAAAATATACATGAGGCATTCTTGATAATTGTAATTCGGATAACCAATCAATATTTCGGGCATAACAAAGTAGCAAAATTCATTATCGTATTGCTGTCTAGAAGATACCTTGATTCGGTGATGTACCTTAGATATCAATTTATTATATAACTTTAGACGATTTGTATCTACTTCTTTTTTTCGTTCGTATAATTCATCAATGTTCAAATGAGGAATTTCAGTCATTTTAAAATAAATATAGAAATAAATATATTTATTTTATCGTATGTTAATCTTGTTTATAGGTTGCAACTAGAAACCGATATAATGAATCATTACTTAAATTTGCGTCATATATATATTTTTTGTTGTTGAGCTTCAAGACATAAGAAGGATATTCCTCTATGTTATAAGTCGCAACTAATCCTTTGTTTGATTTATCCTCGCAATCAATATTCATAAAATTAACCTTAAACTTTGAAAATCGTGGGTCTTTTTTAATACCTTCCCATGTGTTCATTGCTTCCTTACAATGTGGACACCAGGTTGTATAAAAAAAATACAGTTCAGATTCTGTAGATATGGCCTTTTTCAAGAATTCCTTATTTTCAATATAGCGTATTTCTTCTTGTTTTTTTTTGTAATAATCGTAATACCTATATGCTGCAATACAACAGCATATTGCAAATATAATACCTATGATGATGTGTAAATAATTCATATATATAAAAGAATATAAAATTTTATACGCAGATAAACTTAAATGATCGTAAAAAGTGTGTATCATGATCAATACATTCACATTGCAAATAAAACGTCCAAATCGTATTTTCAACAACTCATTTTACATCAATATGGTGTGTTTATAGATATGCCTAAACAAAATCAAGTTCAATTGATTCAAAACAACCTAAAATCTCTATACTCTAAAAAATAAAATTCTATACAATAAAAGTTTCTATCATTATTATAATGGGTATTACGAGAAAATCATTGAATAGAACAAAAAAGAAATCTGTATTTCGTAAGTCTGATTACAAAAGTGGAGATGGTATGTTAACAAGTGTTTGGGGACCCAGTTTGTGGCACTCTCTTCATACCGTTAGTTTTAATTATCCATTAAATCCCAGCATGGACGATAAAAAAAGATATCGTCAGTTTATACTACAATTGAAATACGTGTTACCATGCAAGTATTGTAGAATTAATTTGAAGCAAAATTTCAAATGCTTACCATTACAAATGAAAGATATGAATAACCGGGAAACCTTTTCTCGTTATATTTATCAATTGCATGAACTGGTGAATAAAATGCTTGGTAAAAAAAGTGGACTGTCCTATGAGCAAGTGCGTGAACGATATGAACATTTTCGTGCTCGGTGCAACAAAGGAAAGATTATTCGCAAAACAATAAAAAGAAAGAAAGAAAATGGATGCATTGAACCGTTGTATGGCAAAAAGTCAAAATGTATCATAAAGATTGTTCCTCAAGATACAAAATGTGAAACGTTTCAAATGAATCCTAAATGTGAAACAAAGAGGTTAGATTAACTTATTCGTCAAACATGCTAAAATCGTTCAAAATAGGAACTGGCAATTCTTTGTTACATGAACCAGGTTTTTCAGTTGGAATTGGTTGTACACATCTCTCTCTAGTTAATGTGGTATTACATGATGATCCAGACGACTTACTATTTTCTCGTAAAGAATTAATTTGAGATCGAAGAGATTTAATTTCTTTTTTATCGTTCATTTGATTCAGTTTCATGGAATCGCTAAGATCTTTCATATCTTTTATATAGTTATAAACATTTTGTTTAGGTTGTTTTGTAGTAGATGATTGTGGACCAAGTGTTGTGTTTGGTATTAATGTAGTGTTATAATCGTAAAGCTTTGTATTGTGATCCGGAGCTTTAATATTGTGTAGCGACGATGGTAATAATGAATCTTCATACGATAAAGGGAAACCACGATTGAATGATGGATAGCCACCAGTATTTGAATCAAATGATAACGGTAGATTTGTATTTTGTGGTTGATTGTTCATGGTGTTTGAAGAAGATGATGAAGTGTTTATAGTATTTGAAGAAGATAATAAAGATGGAGACAATGTTGTAGTTGAAGAAGGTAAAGTAGAATTTTCATCAACATTATCATTATTTGAAGAGGAAATGCTATCATTACCAGTGTTATCATTACCAGTGTTATCATTTCCAGTGTTATCATTGCCAGTGTTATCATTGCCAGTGTTATTATTGCCAGTGTTATCATTGCCAGTGTTATTATTGCCAGTGTTATTATCGTTAGTTCTAGAATCTTGTATTGGAATATTTGTGACAATCGGTTGATTTGTCGTGGGCATGGTTGGTTCATTTGTAGTTTGAGTATTCACAAAGCTTTCTTCATGATCGCTTAACTTGTGATTTGGCAATGGCGTATTTCGTGGAAATGCTATTTGTGGTAAACACTCTGTTTTTAACATAAAATTGTCCATATCTACTTTATCTTGATTTAAAGCATCTTCATCAATATTGTATGAGCACATTGGAACATTCTCATCTTCACACGTTGGTACATCTTTATAGCCTTCTATTTTTGTAGCCCTGTATTCTGTCAAAAAAGAAAATGAAACAATGACAACTAACAAAACAATAGAAATGATTGAATTATACATTTATATATACTAAACAAGATAAAATTGATTTGTTTCAATATATATATTTCACTCAATATATATATGGAAAATAAAGTAATCATCGGTGTAGACGAAGCAGGACGTGGGCCTCTTTTCGGTGATGTGTATACAAGCGCCGTTATCTTACCAAATGAAGATTTTGATTTATCATTGTTAAAAGATAGCAAAAAATTTACATCTAAAAAGAAAATCAAACAAGTGTATGAATACATCAAAGAAAAAAGTTCTTTTTATAGCATTGATTTCTGTACCCACAAAGAAATAGATCAATACAATATACTTCAAGCGACCCAAAAAAGCATGCACAAAAGTATCCATAGCGTGATTTCAAAATGGATACAAACCCACGTTAACTTTGACACTGCTTTATTTGAAACGATTCTCATTTGTGTAGATGGAAACTATTTCAACGAGTTTCATTACTTCTACAATGATCAGTTCTATCAGATAAAGCATCAAACATTGATTAAAGGTGATGATATTTGTAAAGCTATTAGTGCTGCATCTATTTTGGCGAAAGTGCAACGGGATGACTACATCGACGATTTCATAAAAGTCAATCCTATATACGATGAAAGATACAAATTATCTACTAACAAAGGGTATGGCACCAAGCAGCATTTGGAAGGTATACGTCAATATGGTTACAGCACATATCACCGAAAATCATTTAAAATTAAATCTTAACCAGAACACATTTCACAGGCTTCAGGTTCTTCTTCTTCTTGTTTTGCGTTCATAAATTGATTTGGCTCAATTGTAAATTGTTGAGCTTGATGTTTTGCTTTTCTTCGTAAATAATATAACCCGGTTTTAAGACCCGATTTCCATGCATAAAAATGCATAGATGTTAAATTCTTATAATTTGGATCTTCTACCCACAAATTCATTGATTGACTTTGGCAAATAAAAGCTCCTCGGGTTTTGGCCATATTGATCAATCGCTTCATAGACATGTCCCATACAATCTTATATTTATTTTTAATCGATTGTGGAATTTCATCTATTTTTTGTATAGAACCTTTGTGTTCAATAATTTTATTTTTTAATTCTACATTCCAAATACCATGCTGTTTTAGTTCTTCCATCAATTGATCATTGATCACAACAAATTCACCCGCAAGAGTTCTTCTTGAATATATATTACTTGTAAAAGGTTCAAAACACTCATTATTTGCTAAAATCTGACTGGTAGACGCAGTGGGCATCGGGGCAATACATAATGAGTTCCGTACACCATATTTGCAAATGGATTGACGCAATGAATCCCAATCATACATGGTAGCCTTTACATCCCATAAATCAAATTGAAGCTTTCCTTCGCTCAGTGGAGACCCTTCAAAGGATGAATAAGCACCATGATGATTCTCATTTCGCAAAAATGATTTCATAATTTCATCACATGATTCATAGTTCGCATATTGATGACGATGCTTTTCATATTGATACTTCAAATAAAGATCAAATGCTTGGTAAAATGACTTTCCAAATACTTCTTCCATAGTGGGTTTAATATCATGATAACGCTTTGTAATATCTTTCGCAATTTGTGCCTCATTGGATATATGCTCATAATAAGAAAACGAAGGATCATAATAATTCTTTTTGAAATAAGGTATAAACCATTCTAAATATTCACCTTTAGATTCATACAGATCCATAATAAGCTCTTGTTGAAACGAAAGTACATGTTTATTTCGTTCTTTGGCCAATTTATTACTACAACACATGGCACCATAATAAATAGTTTCAAAAATCTTTTGGTTGATCACTTCGGCTTCATCACTATCAAATGGTACATCCAGTTTTGCAAAGGTATTTGCCAATCCTTGAACTCCAATTCCAATTGGACGATGGTTCATATTACTCGCATATGTTTTAGGTGTGGGATAAAAATTACAATCAATAATATGATTCAAGTTTTCGGTTACAATTTCGGTGACTTCTTTCAAATGAGTATAGTCAAATACATGGGATAACTTTTCTTTGAGTTCCTTGTATCCACCAATATGCACGTCATTTACAAAGATTTGAGGAACACTTTTAATATCCTTATCTAATGCTTCCGATTGAGTCTTATAAAATGCTTGGCGCTCGGTGTCATCATCCAAAACCACCGCAGTATATGGAACGTCAAATTCATTCATCAAGATTTTTGCCATATTGCAATACTTACATTTTGTTTTGGTATAGATCACGATATTTTCCTTTGTCTCTAAACTACAGTGTTGTTTCACATATTGGGGTAGCGCAATGCTTGCCAGATTGCATACGGCTGTCTCGTTTTCATCACTATACTCGGTGATTTCGCAGCACAAATTGGAAGATTTGATCATACCAATATTCTTTTGATTTGATTTTTGATTGATTGCATCTTTATATAACATATAAGGTGTACCGGTTTCCATTTGACTATCTAATATTTGAAACCATAATTCGCGTGCCCTTATTTTTTTGTTGTATTTATTTCCATCCACATATTGATTGTATAGCTTTTCAAATGCGTCACCGTAACAATCGGAAAGACCCGGACATATATTTGGACACATCAAATACCAATAGTCATCTTGTTCCACCTTTTTCATAAACAAATCTGGAATCCAAAGTGCATAAAAAAGATCGCGCGCACGCATTTCTTCATCTCCATGATTTTTACGTAATTCAAGAAAATCTTCAATATCTGCGTGCCATGGTTCCAAATAGATGGCAAAACTACCACTGCGTTTACCACCTCCTTGATCTACATATCGCGCAGTGTTGTTGTAGACTTTCAACATAGGTACAATACCATTGGATTTTCCATTAGTTCCCACAATCTTTGTATTTTTGGCACGAACGTTATGAATATGAAGACCAATTCCTCCAGCCCATTTACTAATAGAAGCGCAATCTTGCAAAGTGTTGAAAATACCTTGAATAGAATCATCTTCCATGGCAATCAAATAACACGAACTAAGTTGTGGGCGTTTGGTTCCTGCATTAAATAAAGTCGGTGTGGCATGTATAAAATATTTATTGGAAAGGGCATCATATGTGGTTTTCACTTTTTCTAGGTTTTCTTGATGAATCTGGATGGCCACACGCAACCACAAGTGTTGAATACGTTCATGTATCTTATCTTGATACTTCATCAAATACGCCCGCTCTAGCGTCTTAAATCCAAAAAAATCAATATCATAATCTTTGTCATAATCAATAAATGTCTTGAAAAAAGAGGCGTGTTTTTGAATAATACCAAGAAAGTGCTCGCTGAGATATCCTTCATTATGATTAAAAATTTTTGTATAATTTTCTACAAAATCAGATGAAACTTCCTTTTGATGATTTGATATAGACAACTTACTTGCCAATACATAATAAGAATAATCATTGGTTCCGAGAGAAGCACATTGTTGACACATGAGTTCATCTATTTCCGACGTTTTTATATTGTTGTACAACTGATCCATCACTTTTTGTGTCAATATTTCATAATTAATATCAATATGAAACCTATTTCCAATAATTTTTGTTCGTTCTAATATTTTATCATAATTTAACACTTCGGTAGAGCCGTTTCGTTTTGTGACATACATATCAATGGGAAGTGAAGATGCCATGAATATATTTCATGGTAGAATAGGTTTAAATGATTTCATTTTATAATTATTAATCCAATACAACTAAATTTTCCGAAGTACTTGTAGTTGAAGTTGTAGTTTTTTTATTTGATTTTGCTTTATATTTCAAGTATGAACCTTCTATTTCTTGTTCGGTTTTAATCAAATTCCATGTTTCTTCCATGATTGGATAAGCGGCTTCAAACCATTTTTGATTTCTAGGCACGTATACACAAGAATACACGTCTAGTTTCCAAAAAACGTTTGTAAACCATTTGATTCCATTGATGCTTTTTTGTGGATCATCAATATTATATTTGTCAAAACTGTTTTGAATAAAAGTGTTCAGATCTTTGTCACGATTTTGAAATAAGGGGCTATATTCATAAACATATGATTCGTTGTTTTTGACAAAAACCATAATCATACCTTTTTCAATTCTATAAGCATCGGCCTTGAAATCATTTTCGTTATCATATTCAACGAATTTTGTCTCTACGAAATCACAATCTTTCAAATCACATACTTCCATTTGTAGTTGCATTTGAATCCAATATTCCATTTTAGGTGTTTTGGTGATTTCACGGGATACTACGTTCTTGATTTCAAGCATGCGTCCATTTTGTCGTTGCGACGTTACAATACCATCAGGTGAAGCAGCCAAAAACGGAACACTTTTATGCGGAACGCAACCAAATTCTTCTACTCTCACATCATTGTAATATTCGTAAAACAGAATAGAAAGAGGCTCATATTTATGACCCCAATTCAAAGGGCCACTACTTAAACTATTGTAATTATGTGATGCACTACTTGGTGCTAGTTTCTCATAAATCAATTGGCGTTTTGTACTTTCGGTGGAAAACAACTTCCAAATATTACTACCAGTCAAATGCTTTTTGCGAAAGTCATACCATTCCTGTGTTTTTTGCGCCGGCTGAGGAATGTGCTTCAAGTAGTTTACTTGATCACTTTGACTATTGTCATTAACAAAATAGCGTTCCATATACTTGTAAGAGCGTTTGACAAGATCTAGTTCGATGAATATATTTTCAATAAAGGACTCGTACATAGGATCAAACACATCATACTCTACGTGTTCCTCAAATTGTTTGTATATTTCCTGCTTCATATAATCATCAAACATGTAATGATGATAAAATAAAGGATCCATATTGCTTATCATATCTTGCACTTGGTCTTCAATGGATTCACGAATTTCATTTGTGTCTTGTTCATTCATTTGATTCTGATGTAGATTTCTGTTTAATCTCTTTTTCAATTTTATTTTTGGGTGACGACTTCTTTTTGATTGTTTTAGATTTCTTGGGAGGTGGTTTGGTTTCTTTGTTCAGTGTAAAATTGCGTTGACTAGGTTGAAATAAGATACAATGTATGTTTTCAATGATTCCACTTTCTTCATTATACGCAATTTCTGAATTTTTGACTAGTTTCTTGCGTTCAAGGAGTCGTTTCATATAGGTCATAGTATGTTTGCATTCCTCATCTGTAAGTGAATGTTCTAGACGTAGATTTTCTTGGACATATTGATTTAATTTTTGAATCTTATATGTTTTGGATAATTTAGACCATTGTTGTTTTTTATTATTGGATCTTTCTTGCATCAAAAAATCATTCAAATCATGCTCGTTGGTTTCATTTGATATATGTTTTTCCATATTTTGACCCGTCATGATCATGGTTTTATATTTCAATGTATTATACTCCTTGCACACTTCCTCTTTTTTTTTCCGAGGCTTTTCATCTTTCTTATCATCATTTGTTAAACTCATTATAATTAGTTTATCTTTAAGTGTTTAATATAATTTTATTTATTATTATGAAGACTATTCAATTTGATGATCCATTTAAAAGGAAATGTGCTCTAGAAAATGATGCGTTATACGTGCAAGCCAATCACAAGACGTTTCTTGATGATTTGATACAAAACGTGGACTTTTCATATAACACCTATATACATCGTCAGTTGAAAATGAAACACTCGTCTTACAAAAGTCAAGATAAGAAAAAGAATCGTTACGATGAAACACAGCACATTAGTTACGAGGAACTACTTCAAAAGTTGAGTCAAAGTAAGTTAAAATGTTATTATTGTCAATGCGATTTGACCCTAGTATACCGTAATAAAAACGAGAAAAACCAGTGGTCTTTGGAGCGTTTTGACAATAATTTAGGTCATTATAATACCAATACATGTATCAGTTGTTTAAAATGTAATTTACAAAGACGTAATGAAAATCATGAGTATTTCAAACAGTCAAAACAATTGACTTTTGTGAAATCAAATAAATAAAATTGAATGATAATAGTACAACAGAAGAATAATATAAAATGAATCTGCTTGTGCTCCTTATTTCTCCCACTATGCTGGTTCACGGATTTCCAATTAGTCACCGCGTTCATACAAAGTACAATATACGAAAGGCCACAACGCCATCTGGTGTATCCTATGGAAACTACAATGAATCAGTGTATAATGCTTTACGAAATGAATACTTTTGGCGTGATAATGCATATGTAGTTCCAATAGACAAACAAAAAGCCAAAAATATTGCATGGTTTTGGAATCATGGTCAATTTAATAAAAATCGTATTTATGAGAAACGTTATCATCATTATCGTATTGATATGAATCATCCCAAGGTAAAGTGTTATAAATGGATACCTTTATCCAATAAAGACAACGTATGTGCTTTGATCAATTGTTCTGTGGATAATACACATAAAACTATAAAGATTGTGTCTATACTTTTTCGTCCGTATCATGATGAGAAAGAAAAAAAAGAATTGATGAGTGATTTACATCAGTTGACGTTGTTTCAGTATAGTTGATTATTTATTGTTTTCTTCTTCAACTTCATGTATAGTATTTAATTTTTTAGAATCTAATTGATTAACCAAATTAAATAAAGCTCTATTAGCTTTTGTTTGGACGTAATGTCTGGATTTAGAGGTTTTTTTTGGATGTTTATATTGATTTAAATTTTTTGCGATATTATATAATCGTCTCTCTTCTTTGAATTTTCGTTGATTATTGTTATTTCTCTGTTGTTTGGCCTTTGTAACTATATCTTGATATGTGACCGGGATTTCATTTATTCTAGCTGCTAAATGAACTTTTTCTTTTGGGGTCATTTTTTGAACTATACCTTGTCTCAAATCTTTTTCTTCAATATTATTGTATATAGCATCAATTTTATCACTCAAAAGAGGCCCATTTACATGGATATTGCTTTTCTGTAACAATTCTGCAACTATTTCCATCATAGGTCGTACATCATCAGCAGCAGCACCCCCTTTTTTTGTTTTTCGTGTTTTGCTTCTTTTCCGTTTACGACGAAGTGTACGACGAAGTGTCATTTATATATTGTACTATTTTTATTTGAATTTTTTAGGGCGAATCATATTTCTATAGATTTATTCAAAATATAAACTCATTTCCATATTTTTTTGTTGAAACCCATTTGTCTCATAAAACGGTACTAACTCTGATGTACAATTCAATATCACCTTATAACAATCAATATTTTTTGCAAATTCAATGGCATACGTTAGTAGTTTTTTGCCTATACCTTGGCCCCGGTGAGCGGCGTCCACAACCAAATCTTCAATATGGGCCACGAATTTGCCACCTCGTAGCATTTTTCGTTCCACCACCACAGTAATGGAACCACGTACATTATATTTTTCGTCAACATCCACAAAAATAGGGTTGTATTGGATAATATTTAAAAACACATTAGTCGGTAGATCTTCACATTTGGATAATTGTTGATATAAGCGTATCATTTGTTCTTTGATATACTGAATGTAAGACGCACTTTGATTTTGTTGTATAATCTCCTTGATCTCAACAATCATAATTAATTATTAATTTAAAATACTTAAACCTTTTTATTCATATGTGATTAAAATGAGTGTGGTATTATGTAGTCAAAATGACATATTATTAAACAAGTTAATGGATTTTTATTACGAAGAAGATCGTTTGAATCGTATGTTGTCTATTATCAACGGATCGTCCAAGATATCGCTTCGTATTGTGGACTGGTTTTCTACAAATTATTCTAA
>CESB01013184.1_pt1 | contig 11166 bp, 6 predicted proteins | sample 531071 | NCBI WGS metagenome assembly CESB01 (sample SAMEA2621259, study PRJEB7988) | marine metagenome | biome: marine biome (ENVO:00000447); feature: surface water layer (ENVO:00002042); material: "saline water (ENVO:00002010), including plankton (ENVO:xxxxxxxx)" | depth 5 m | reverse complement strand
GGTTACTCTCTGGCAGAAGCATACGATAAGAAGATCTTCCGTATCATTACCAAGTCTGCTCGTCAGGCTAGCCCCATCACCGCATCGCCTGGTCCCGAGCCCGGTGGTTCTGTGATCAAGGTTGGCTCCGGTAACGAGTTCAACGCTCAAGCTCTTGTGGACGCCTTCTTTGAAGCTGCTTCCATTTTGGATGAGAAGAACGTGCCTCGGGAAGGACGCCATGCTGTCCTTTCGCCTCGCCAGTATTATGCGTTGATCTCCCAGGTTGACAGCAACATCCTTAACCGCCAATATGGCTCTACTCAGGGCAATATGAACAGTGGTGATGGTCTTGTTGACATCGCTGGTATCTCCATCAAACGTTCTAACAACCTGCCTTTTATGGTTGGTACTGTTGCTAAGCAGCAGGGTGAGAACAACGATTACTCCGGTGACTTCAGCTCTAGCTGTGGTCTCATCTATCAACGCGACGCTGCTGCTGTGGTGCAAGGCATTGGTCCTAGCATCCAGACCACCGGCGGTGACGTGCGCACCATGTATCAGGGTGACCTGGTCGTGGGTCGTGTCGCTATGGGCGCTGACTGGCTGAACCCCGCCGCTGCAATCGAACTGTCCGCATCTTGATAGGAGGCTAAACTAATGGCTTCTAATCTAGTACCTGGAACTTGTAAAACCGGCACGATTGATCCTGCTGGTTCCCTCACTATCTCTACTGGGACAACTCTTAAACCTGGTTATGTTGCTAGTGTTACTCAAAACCCTCCAAGTAATGTGGAGGCTGGTTTAACGCAGGCTACGTCTGCTTACACTACTGTTGATAATAGCTGTGCTCCCATTCCGGACCTTGCTCCGACTGGTGCTGTGGCTACTATCACCACTGTTGGTACCGTCTCCACTAAGGCTGACGCTACCTACACTGCCGCTGCTACCGTGGTTACTCCCACTGGTGGTACTGGCTGTACTCTTACCTATACTGTGGCAAGTAATGTGGCATCTTCTGTCACTTTGGTTGGTGCTGGTACTGGGTATGAGGTACTGGACACCATCTCGGTCGCTGATGACCTTGGTGTCCAAGTTTCTGTTGCTACTATTACGTAATAACTATGGCAATTACTACTCGTTTCTCTGTTGCTAAGACTGCAAAAGGCTACAGCCCTCTGGGCGTGGCTGTTGTTTGCGGTTCTAAAGTCAAAAGCGAAACCCAAAACATGACTGGTGCCTACTACTATGGTACCGGTGTTGGTGGTGACGTTAACAACGGTCCTGCTCCCAACACTACGCGTCTGGCTCCCAAAACGGGCACCTGCGCTTGATCGATCGGGGAGGGCATCGGCTCTCCCTTTTTTTTAACTCCCTTATTGAGAATGATTATCAATGGCAATAATGCAAGACAATACTGAGACAGAACTCTCCAGTGTTAACTCAATACTGGGAGCCATCGGGCAGAGCCCAGTGACTAGTCTCTACATTGAAAGAGGTGAAGTCCGGACGGTCTCCTTTGATACCACTGATGTACTGACTGCTGACTGGTCTGCCTATACAGATGGTACTACCTACGACCTTACGACTAGCTCAGGTGGTTTAGCGAAAGGACTGAAGATTTCTATTACTATTACTGACAAAGCAAACGAAAAATATAGGACTGCTATCACTGCTACTGGTACTAACTACCAAGTAAATGATAAGGTCTCTTTGGTCAACACTCTCTTTTCTAAATGGGTTGTTACTGTTACTGATTTGATTACTGATGCTACCTTCATTAATCCTGAAGTATCGTTTGTCTATCAGCTCCTGATGGAATCTAACATCGATGTACAGAATGAAGGCTGGGTATTCAATACAGAACAGAACTACCCAATCCCGTTGCAACCTGACAAAACTATTACCATCCCTCCTAATGTGTTGAGGATGGACCAGTTTTGGAACCTAGACATCAAACGTACAGATGCAGTCATCCGTACACGTAGTGGTGAAAAGAAATTGTACGATAAGTTTAACCATACCTATGAGTTTAAACCTTTCGGTGGCACTAATGTATTCCGTGCTGAAATTATTTGGTTATTCCCCTATGAAGATCTTCCTTCTGTCTTTCAACGCTACATTACTACCCGTGCTAGTGTACGTGCTGCTACTCAGATGGTGACCAACCCACAGTTAGCACAGATGTTGATGGCACAGGAACAGATGCTACGTGCATCCTGTATGGAATACGAATGTAATCAGTCTGACTCTTCTATGTTCGGTCTACCTGATGGTTCCTCTTACCGCTCTTATAAACCCTTCCAGGCTCTCCGACGATGACAGCAGTATCACAAAAAATACCAAACTTGATTGGTGGTATCTCACAACAACCTATTGAGAAGCAACTACCAGGCACAGTTAAGGACGCTGTAAATGTGGTACCTGATGTGAAGGGTATTCTAGCCAAGCGTCCTGGTTCCCAGCTAGTAGCTACACTGTCTGTTGATGTAGATGGTGTCTGGCATAACTATTATAGAGATGACGCAGAGCAATACTTCATCCGTGTTCGCCCTGATGGGCAGGTTGATGTATGGGATGCTAGGGACGGCTCACCACGTATTGTCAGATATACTACTACACCACTGAATGTACCAGAGAATGGTAAAGACCCAACTCCAGGTGCTAAGCCTATCACAGACTCTTGTGATGTAGCTGCCTATCAAACAGCTTATGATGATTTAGCTGACTCCATTAAAAATCTAAGGGACGCTAATGAGGAAATCCAAGAGATTACAGTTAAGTTAGAACGTGATGACAGCTTGACTGATGCTGAGAGAGCTACATTAGAATCAGATAAGGCAACCTTAGAAGCTTCTATACCTGGTCTATTAACAGCATACTCTACTGCACAAGCTGCGTTTGAAGTAGCTGCTACACCATGTGGTGTTTTCCCTAACCCTTATTCACTGGCAACTCCTACTTCAGGTACAAACGCACTACCCTATTTTAAAAAAGCAACTGGCATATCTGATGAGGATTATAATGCTCAGTTCCAAATGGTAACTATTAATGACTTTACCTTTGTCGCTAATAGAAGTATTACCACTGCAATGACTAGTACGACATCACCACCTAAGGTAGAGAATGCTTCCTTTGTTGTTGTAGAGGCTGTACAATACACTAGGACTTATAATGTAACCGTAGTCTTAGAAGATAGTACTAAGTATGAGTGTGATGCTGGTCCTTATGCTACAGATACTAGTCTAGATGCTACTTTAATTTTGAATGACCTGGCGGATGATATCGCTGCTAAAGTACCTAACACGCCGAGACCAGAGATCATTGGTAACGGTCTCTTTGTGACTCGTTTGTATGACACTACCATTGATAATCCTGGTACTGGTTACAGCGCAGGTACTAATGTAGATACTACTGGCGGAACTGGTACTGGTCTTAAAGTAAACACGACTGTTCTGAGTGATGTTATCCAGACTGTCAGCATTAGTGACTTTGGTTCTGGATACACAGATGGTGATGTACTCACTGTCACTGGTGGTAACGATAACTGCACCTTTACGATTAATTCAGGTGGTAACTTTACTGTTGAAACTACTGACCCTGAACTGATTACACCAATCAATTCTGAAGTCAATAACGTAAGCCTCCTACCTTCACAGTGTAAGGATGGTTATGTTGCTAAGGTAGTCAATACCTTTGAAGATGAAGATGATTACTATGTCCAGTTCTTTACAGAAGGTTCTGTTAATTCAGGTTCTGGTGTGTGGGAAGAAACTGTAGCCCCTGGTATTGAGATTGAAATTGATCCAACTACCATGCCACATATCATCAGGAGACTTAGTGATGGTACCTTTGAAGTAAGTCCTATTGAATGGATTGAGAGGGAAGTTGGTGATAATATAACTAACCCACTCCCTACCATCATTGGGCAAAAGATAACTAAGGCTATCTTCTTTAGGAATCGTATGGTGTTCTTGGCTGGTGAGAATGTAGTGTTCTCGGTAGCTAATGAATACTATAACCTCTTCGCTATTACAGCTAAGACGATTTCTGATGCAGACCCTATTGACCTACTGGTATCTAGCACTTATCCCTCAGTTCTGTACGATGCTATCGCTACCGCTCCTGGACTTTTGTTGCTAGCAGATAACCAACAGTTCCTAGTTGTAGCAGGTTCAACCGAGATCTTCAGTCCTAGCACTGCTGTAGCCAAAGCTGTTGGTAGTTATAAATATAACACTAAGGTACGTCCTGTTAACATGGGACAATCTATTGGTTTCTTGAATGATGGTGGTTTTAGGAGTAGGTTCTTTGAACTAATTCCTAATAGAGAATTTAACTATGAAGCGGCAGAGACTAGCAAACCTGTTGATCAGTTAATCCCTAATGGTATTAATCTGATTGCTGACTCTAAAGATAACAACATGCTAGCACTAGCTGTTAAGCATGACACAGCAGAGTATGAAGATCTGACTAGGTTTGTTTGGGTGTATCGATACTTCAATGCTGGTGAGCAGCGTCTACAATCTGCTTGGTTTAAATGGAAACTAAGTGGTAACCTGTTATACCATGCTATCATGGATGACAAGTACTATGCTGTCACAGCTGTCAAAACCGGTAACGTTGCTGTCCCAGAAATTGCTACACTACAATCCTTTGATCTTAAATTAGATAGTCAGTCTATCCTTGTTGGTTTAGCACCAACCATGGATCAGTATGATTATCAAGTTCATATGGATAACTTCACTATGGTGACCACAACCCAGATGACCTATGATAGTACTAATGATACTACAACATGGCGTCTGCCTATTGGGTACCATGGACCTGAACCTATTACGGTCTACGAGTTAGAACTAAACTACCCATCACTAGATGGTTATATTACTACTGGTAGGACTGTTGATGTAGAAGGTGTTGGTGTTACTAATGGTGTTAATGTTACTGCTCCAGGTGATTGGACTAACAGTCCTGTCCTGTGTGGTTATAACTTTGATATGATAGTAGAGATGCCTACCTTCTTTGTCACTAAAAAAACTGGAGAAAATTCTTTTACAAGTGACACGACTGGTTACCTAACTATTCATAGAGCTGTGATTGATTTTGATGTAACTGGTGAATGTGAGACTACACTACTTAGAAAGGGTCGTGAACTCCAGATAGTGGGATATGAATCTACTATTCAAGATGGCTATATTGCTGATAGTTCCGCCGTGATGCAATCAACTCAGAGGACTATCTCTATTTATGATAAGAATACTAATATAGATCTTACCCTAAACTCTAAACACCCTACACCTACTAATGTTACTTCGGTAACTTGGCAGGGTGAGTATAGTCAAGGTAACTATCAACGTATTTAATCTACCTATTATGTTGGGGGCTACTTCTGTAGCCTCTGACTTAGGTTGCTGAACGGTGAGACCACCGGATCTGGCATCCTTAATTAAACAACCTACCTTTATTTATAGATGATAGATCCAATAACCTTAGGGCTAATTCAGTTTGGACTGGGTGCAGCTCAATCCTTCATGGGACATAGCCAACAAAAAGACCAGGTTCGTAGAGCTAACAAAAAAGCTCAAGAAGCAGCAGACTTTGACCATGCTCAACGGCTGATGATTAGAAATCAGCAGTGGGAAGATACAAAAGAAGCATACCGGTATAAAGTTGATGCTCATAAACAAGGTATCAAAAGTCGTGAACAGATGACTGCTATGGCAATGACTCAAGATCAACTGCGAATGAATCAACTGATGAAGGGGATGAAGTTTGCTGATCAAGATGCTAGTATTGGTCTTGCTCAATCACAAGGTAAGATCCAAGCTGGTATGCAACAGGGTCGTACTGCTGGTAGGCGTATGGCTCTGGACTCTGCTTCAGTCCTGCGGAACCAGGCTAAACGTGAAGAGCGTATGCTTGGTGAAATGTTCGCTTCTAACCTCAGGGGTGAGGCACGTATTCAACAACTTAATTCTCAGAATCTGGCAGCATGGCAACAAGTACGCTTTGCTCCTAAGTATGGTGCACCACTCATGCAGGGACCTGTTGCTCAACAGGCTGGACCTAGCACGATGAGCCTACTCACTGGTCTTGGAGGAGCAGCTCTGTCTGGCATCACTGCTGGCCTGCAGCAACAGAACTTCAAAGAATCACTTAAAACAGGTAAACCAGGTTCGTAATTATGGCACAAGAACAACAATACAGCCCAGTCTCTTTTGATGGTATTGTACCTCAACTTGATGTGGGTGACCCTAGCGGTGCCTTTCTTGACTCTGTAAGGTTTGCCCGTGCTGGCATGGAACAGCAATTTGAAATGGACCTGCGGCGCCGGAGCGCAAACCAGAAAGTTAAACAGGCTAATGAAGACCGGTACTACAAAGAACTAGAAGGTCTTTCTGAACTTTCTGTAAAAGCTTTCGAAACTTTCGTTAATTATAAGAATCAAAAGACTAAAGAGAGGATGTCTCAAGTATGGGCTGATGCCTTTGTAGAAGGCGCAGACATCAATGAAGATAAACTCTACGCAGATTACAATACTGATGAGCAAGCTCAATCTGAGACTGCACAAGTTGTAGGTGAGGGTCTATCTCAAAATCTGAATAAGATGGAAGAGCCTACTGCTACGGATATTGCTGATGCTACCAAACTACGTAAGTACACTGGTCTAGAAGCTACTGTAGCTATGAATGCTAGAGCAGAAGCTGCAATGTCTAGTTATGGTCCCGCTTTGTCTAAATGGTTAGGTAAGGTGCAACCAGAACCAGGTGCTGGGATGGGTTTAGCTATCAATGAGTTCAATCGTCGTTGGGCAGATGCAACTGGATTGTCTCAGGCTAACCCTGGTTACACGGCTAAACGTATCTACCCTACCTTACGTAGGGAAGCAGCAGCAGAAGCAGAAGTCTACACCCGTGGGTTTAACGCGGCTGAATCTGCTAAGACACGAGATCTTTTGACTCAGCAATTAGCTGATAATGAGATCACTCTGGATTCTTATTTTAAACAAGTAAAGGGTCTTACTAAATCTGATGGTAAGACGCTGATGAATAACGATGACATCTGGTCTAGCTTGAATGGTAAGTTTACAACTACTCAACTCACTCAGATGGGATCTGAAACCTTTTCAGTTACTGGTAAGCCATACTCTGAACACCCTAGGTTTCAACAGTTAATGCTGCAATCACGTCAGAAAGCACGTGAACTCTACAACATTCAGAGGACTGAAGCTTCTCAATTAGTAACCACAGCATTTAATGAATTAGGTCCTAATGCTACTAAACAACAATTAGAAACTAAGCGAAACGAGCTACTTCTACAAGGGCTACCTCTTGATATTGTAGAAGGTGCTTTGTCTAATGCTCGTAGCCGTTCTGCTGAGGCAACCATTAACAGGCAAGAGTCTGATCGTATTATGCGATGGGTTAATGCTAACCCTGGTAAGAAGATCCCGCTGTCTGTCATTGGTAATGCACCTCTGACTGTAAGACAGCAGTTTGCTGGACAGATGGAAGAGGCTGCTGAGTCAGAGACTGTCTCCGAACTGATTCGAGAGACTCAAACCTTTAAGGATTTCAGTAAAGACTTTAAAGCTACTGTCAAAACAATTGTCGGTGTTGACATGAAACTTGGAAGTGCCTTGACTGGTTCTTCTGACCCTGCAAACTTCAATCAATTTAAGAGTGAAGCTTTGACGGACATCACCAACCGTGCTCGAGCTCTTATGATGGGAGATGCAGAACTGACTCAGGAACAAGCTTTTGCTAAAGCTAAAGCGGATTGGATTAAAGACGCTACAGAGAAACAGAAAGCAAAAGAACTCTTTGATGGTAAGACTAACACTTTTAAACAGGGTAGTATAAATCAAGGTGGTATTGAGGACCTTAGTGTCCAAATGCAGAAAATTAACGCCACTAAAGCAGATAATTTAAAAGAAGGATTACATGAATCGGATTACATGGCACCACCTCGCCAAGGTCAGTACAGTGATCGTGTTAAGCAGCTTGGTCGGAGGTTTGGTTTACGCCCCAAAGAAATTGTAGACCTTGCTCGATCTCAGCAGGGTCTACCACCATTACAAAATTCACCTATTGATGACACGATGGCAGCACTTGATACACCTACTGCTGCTAAGATTGCATCTATTGAAAACCCTCCTGTACAACTGGGTTTACGAGCTCAGATTAATTCAGGACAAAACCTAACTGGTTCTGCTCAACAACGTACTGTTGCTGTAGGTAAACAGCTTCTAGAAATGGGATACAGTGGTATCTGGCAACACCCTGACTTCAACTATGACTCTGGTTACACGGGGACTGGTACGGAGCGTGTGGGTAGCCATGCCCCTAACAGTTATCACAAATACAATGAAGCTTTGGACATTGGTGTACAAGCTAATGGACATCAGAAACTGGAGATGCTCTATCAGTATCTCTTGAAAAACAAAACACGGTTTGGTATTGCTGAACTGTTCTACGATCCCGATGGCTCACGCGGTCATCCAGGGGATCACTCTAGCCATTTACACGTTGCCTTTGGTGGCGGTAGTTAATTATGACAGACGAGGAACTCGCAGCGTTGGGTGGTGTCACGGATCCTAATCCGAATGATATCACTCAAACTAAAGATGAAGTTGAGTCTAAGGACAAAATTTATGATGAAGTGGACAACCTTGATAGGCAAGCTCAAGAGCAACAAGAGCCTATTGAGGAAGCCCAAGAGATGGGTCCATGGGAAACATTCAGGTCTCGCGCTAGGCAGCTGAATGAAGTCCAAGTTGACTCTGAAGTACAAGGTATTGCTACTGATCCTCAGTCAACCCTGGAGTATATCGCAGCTCCCCCTACGGGCATGCTGGATACCCTGATTGGCACTTATAATATGATTACGCCGGGGTATGATATACCTCAGTTTATACCTAAGTTTGAGAATGAAGGTGCTCAGTTTGCTAGAGACCTTTCCTCCATCCTCCTGCCTGGAATGGGTTGGTCTAAAACCTTACAGTGGGGTGGTAAGGCTCTTTCCTTGAGCCGCACTGGTAGGCTTGGTGCCTTCCTACGTGATCCATTTATTGCATGGTCTGGTACCCAAGCTGCAAACATTGGTGGTGGCGCCCTGGCTGACCTGGCTGCACCTGTACAAGGTGAGACAGGTAGTCAGACTTTGATCGGTACTGCTAAGGAGTCCTTCCCTCGTTGGACTGGTTGGCTGCCTGATAGCTTGGTTGTCTTGGATAAAGATAGCCCTGATGTGATTCGCCAAAAGAACCTCTTAGAAGGTGGTATATTTGGTGCAACTGCAGGACTGATTGAAGGCGCTGGTAAACTAGCCCGTAGTCTTGATGGTTTAGAAAGTGCTACGGAATGGATTCCTAAGAATGAGACTGCTGCTAAATATTTTAAAAATAAGAATGTACCTGAACCTGATACTGTAGAGGAAGTAGTAGATGCTGCTAGCTTTAAAGTAGAAGCTGATCGTACAGAGCTTGGTGCTTATAATGAATACCTTGCTGCCTCCCGTGGTGATCTAACAGAAGAGTCTTTGATCTTTGGTAAACCTGACGATAACATCCTGTTCAGCCCTCAAGAGCTAGGTGTACGTTCTACTGATGACTTTGGTGTCATTGGTGGTATGGTAGACCAGGCACGTATTACAAACAACATTGATACTGTGTACGGTAGGGTACGTAACCCTATGTCAGAAGGTGCTTTGAAGTTTGCTTTGAATGAGACTGGAGCTGTACCTGATGTTATGCAGCAACTCAGTAAGCAATTAAAGGCTGCTGGTGATTTTGATTACCGTACTGTTGCTGGTAAGCTGGTTTCCTTTGATGACATGACAACTGCTGCTGATGAGCTGGTGTCAGACATGATGGGTATGACCAGGAGTCAACTGCAAAATGTCATGGGTAAGTTTACCAAGATAACTAAATCTGGACCTGCATTTAAGAGTAGAGAAGCGAGGGATGTAGTCAAGCGTGTCATTAATAACACCTTACAAACCCTGGCTGATCCTGATATGCTCAGGGCTTATGCTTTGACTGAGACTTCCTTTGCTGGACAGGTAGCAGACTTTGCAACACAGATGCGATTCATGGATAACCAACTTGGTTCTATCCGTGCACAAGAGCAACTGCTTGATCGTCTTGAATTCCTGATGGACATTGAGGGTACGACTAAGTATGCTCAGAATGAACTCATCCGTGCTAGTAATTTGTTTGATCGTATTACTGGTTCTAGTAAACTAACTGCTGATCAGAAGTATGCTAAGGGTATTCAACAGCAGATGTCAACTCAAGGTAACCCCTTGGAAGCTTTGGAGTTGATCCAAGCTGACACTCGTAGCATGATGCAGAGTCTCCGACAGGTTGCTTCTGAACGTCCTATGTTCCTGAAGCCATTGGCACAGGTCTATGAATTGACTGATGGTAATATTCGATCAATTGCGGGTCTTAATGATTACCTGCGTAACTCTGCTGGTGTAATTAAGAAAGCTTTTATTGATGGTAATCCAGAGATCCCTTCTGTTGTTATGCAGGGTTTCTGGTCTACTGCGTTTAACTCAGCTCTGAGCGGCGCTAAGACCATTCCAAAAGCTGCTATAGGTAACCTATCCACTTGGGTATTGAAGCCCTCTAGAGAGGTTATAGGAGCCTTTATAACGGGTGATAAGAGAACCATGGAGAGGGCATTCTATGCCTACGGTAACATGATGGATACGATTACCAAAGCTAATGACTATGCTAAGACCATGTGGGTTAAGTCTGCACAAGACCCCCAGGCTCTACGTGGACGTGATGAGCTAGTTACTAAGTCTGATCAACAGATGGAGATCTTTAAATCTACTGCTGATGCTGCTATGGCTGAGGGTAATGATGGACCAGCTATGCTGTATGACATCATGCAGAACCAGAAAGACCTAGCAGAACACCCCTGGTTACGCATTGGTAACCGTGGTATGGGTACTGTAGACGCATGGTTGACTGCTGTTAATGGTCAACAGGTTGCTAGAATGCGTGCATATGATAAGGTGACTAAGAATGGGTTGCAGTCATTCAACGAAACTATGGCTGATGAGGCTGCTAAATTCAACTTCACCATGATGTTTGATGAGAAGGGTATCATCCGTGATCCTCAAACTTTAGCAGAAACTGCACGTCAAGCCTTTAGTCAGGATAACGTGGTGTCA
>CESB01004494.1_pt1 | contig 11269 bp, 10 predicted proteins | sample 531071 | NCBI WGS metagenome assembly CESB01 (sample SAMEA2621259, study PRJEB7988) | marine metagenome | biome: marine biome (ENVO:00000447); feature: surface water layer (ENVO:00002042); material: "saline water (ENVO:00002010), including plankton (ENVO:xxxxxxxx)" | depth 5 m | reverse complement strand
AAGATGTAAGATCTTTCTTAATTGGTCATAATGGTATTTATAAACAAAGTCCTCAAAAAATTAAACTCTGGATATCAAACAGTTTGGGTCAAATGTTAGAAAAAGAAATTGAATTTAAAGAGTTAATGCCTTATGAAACTTTTAAGATTATTCCAGCAAACTACTTCAAAAATTTAGTTGAATTTTTAGGAAATAAACCTGGAAATTGTGCGATATCTTACAAATTAAGTGGTGGGTTTACTAGATTGGTTGTTGGAAATGAAACAATTGAAGGAGATGAATTCCAAGTTCTACACTCAAATTTTAATTATGGCAGACATGATCCTGGATATATTAAGGACAATAAAGAGGGATATTATAGTTACCCATTTACTCGGATGCATGATCGTCAAATTACTCATGTAGACCCATTTTCAGCTGACGGCAAATTTGAAATTTCGTCTAACACTAAAAAATTGAATTTTATATCTAGCAAAAGAGAAGATATAAACATGGAACACGAAGTATTAAAAATAAAAAGGTTAGATGGAGATTTACCAGCAAGAATCAATATTGTTTTCTCTGCATTCTTAAAAGGATCAAAGTGTAAATTACCAATGGAGTCTGCAAGAGGATTTTATCATTCTCAAAGACCACCAAAACATAGATTGTGGATGGCTGCGTCTATTGGAAAAAAATATAGAAGTAAAGTCATAATCCATTCTTTAACTGACCTTTATGGACCTGTAGGAAATGCAAAGCTAGAAATTATCTTATATAGAGAGGACACATTCGAAACTATTACTAAAGTTTTTTCAAGCAATGAAATTCAAAAATTTCAAGAGGGTATGTATGTTGATGAATTGTTCCCAGAGGTGTCTAATAAAAAAGAAAACGAAATTTGTCAGTTATGGGTTCAGTCAGCTTCTTATGGAGGACATCAAGCATATACCACTATAGAAGCAAAAAACGGAAGTGCTAGTATAGAGCACAATTATTAGTATTAATTATTCTTTGATCCTAGTTTATTATGAAAATAGCATACGATTATAAGATTTTTTGGAATCAAAAATACGGTGGTATTTCTAGATATTTCACAAATCTTTTTAAAAAGTTTAACAGACAAAGCTTAAATTATAAGGTGTTTGCACCCTTCTATAAAAATCAATATTTATTAGAATTAGAATATAAGAATATTAATGGGACTTACATAAAAGATAATATTCCATTTACCTCAAATCTGATTAAATTTTATAATGAAATCGTTTGTACACGCGATATAAATAAGTGGAAACCTGACCTAATCCATTACACATACTATTACAATAAAATTAAGAAAAAAAATTTATCAATAGTCACCGTATACGATTTAATTCATGAGATTACTTCAAGTAAATTGAATAAAATTGTAAAACCTAAACAAAACATGCTAGATATTTCTGACCATGTAATTTGTATATCAAAAAATACTAAAAATGATTTATTAAATTTCTACGAAGTCGACGAAAAAAAAATTTCAGTTATATATTTAGGAGGCAACCATTTAGAAGAGGGAATATCAGGTTTTCCAGAAAGAATTACAAATAATATCCCATTTATCTTATACGTAGGTTCGCGAGAAAAGTATAAAAATTTTGAATTTTTAATTAAGGGATATTCAAAATCAAAGAGATTATTGTCATCTGTAAATATTATTTTATTTGGAGGAGGAAAATTAAAAAAGAAAGAAAAAAATTTACTTTATCAACTTAAAATAGACGAAAGTAAGATTATCCAAGTTGATGGGAATGACTCAGATTTAAAAGATCTCTATAAAAAAGCAAAAGTATTTGTATTTCCTTCTCTTTATGAGGGTTTTGGATTGCCGCTTTTAGAATCCTTGGAAAATAATTGTCCTATTGCATGTTCTGATATTCCAGTATTTAGGGAGATTTTAGATGATAATGCATTCTTTTTTAATCCTGAGTGTTATGAAAGTTTAATTACTTCATTAGAAAAGGCAATTTTTGAAAAAAACGAAATTGAAATTAAAAAAAAATATGACTCATTAAAAATGAAATTTTCGTGGAACAAGTGTAGTACAGATACATTTAATCTTTATAAAAAAATTATTGGTTAAAATATTATTTACTTTTGTAAAATCTAAGTAAAAGATCATTATATTTTCCTAAAGATTGATCATTTAACACAAATATATGCTGATCAAAAATCTTATCGTATTTATAAGACCATTTTCTCTGAAGATTATTTTTTAAAAAATTTGAATTGGCACCTCTACCATCGACTATAATCATCGTTCCTGGAACTAAAAAATATTCTATTTTTAAAATATCCGAGTTCATTGGCATCATATCTATATGTCTAATGCTAATGCCATTACAGTCGCCTTTTATTTTAAATTGATCAGGGCCATCAAGATATAAAAAGTCCGGATTACATAGAGGAAGTTTTTTATACTCAGTTGAAATTAAACCATTATAAGTTGTCATTAAAACATCAGTATACAAATAATTAATTTTAATATTAATCTTATTTTTAAACTTTTTAATTCTTTTTTTTGTTATAGAAAGAAATTTACTTTCATTTTCTAATATAAAAAGTTCAAAAGGATTATTTCTTCTTAGTTTTGAAATATCTTTAGAGTATTTCTTTTTTAATTCACTTAAAGCTAAAGCCATGACGAGAGAACTCCAACCTGAACCGAATTCCATTACAGTAGTTCTTTTATTGTAAATAATAAAAAAATATAATCTATACAAATCCCTTAAATCTGGTTTATAAGGATTATTAACTTTCATTTCATTAACTTTTAATTCAGGACTAATACTTTCTTTAACCATTTCTATCAATCCCAAACTAATAAAAAATTTTTTTATTCTTTTTAATGAAATTTTTTTTGGATTTTTTATTTTGAACATAAAGTAATTTATTAATTAAAAAATTAAATATCTATAGAAATAAATTCAAATATTAATCTATATAATGAGGTCTATCCATGTCACTATCTGCTTTAAATAATCTAATATTAGCATTTTTTTTATAAAAACTTAGATAAGCTATAAAAATATCTATATTTTTATTTTCAAAAGGCTCAAAATGATTCGGAATGATCAAATTTTTGAAATCGTCTTTATTTTTAAGGCCACTTTTTTTTAATAAAGTATTAGATAAACCATAAGAGTAAAAATCTAAATATTGAGCCTTATATTTTCTAAGTATAAAAACATAAAATTCTTTCAAATTTTTAATAAAATCATTAGAACCGACGTAATCTACTATTCTGATAATGTTTTTATTTTTATGTCTTACAAGTCTGAATACGCATAAACATTTTTTTTTTTAATATTAATAGAATAAATATAATATTTATATATAGGATGATTTATAAATCTATTTTCTAAATACCTAATTGATTTTTTTGGAGACTGATAACTAAATAGTTTTTTAAAATTATTTTCTTCGATTTTAGAAAATGAATAAATTCTCTTAATCTTAGACTTATTTTGAATTTTCAAATCCTTTTTGGGTAAAAACATAAAATGATGACTCATTTTTTTTATTACAAAACCATTTTTTTTGTGAAAATTTATCAAATATGGTGGAATACCCATACCTATAACTAATTTAGGTTTATTAGTTTTTAATGTGTAAAGAAAAATTTTAGCACCTAGAGATATTATACTTGTTTTTTTTGTAAACCAAAGAGATGTAAAAAATTCTTTATTTTTTTTTAATCTTAAATCAAATTGGCTTGTTGGTATATACAATTGAAGTCCAATAATTTTTTTTTTTGAAAATGCCAAAGTACAAGACAATGAATTATTTATATATTGCCAATTAAATAATTTTGAACTCAGAGCTAAAATATGTTTTTTTTTGTAAAAACAATTTAAGATAAAATTTCTGATCTCTTTTTTTTCACTGATTATAGCTTTTCGTATTTTTAAGTTATTTTTCAACATTATCTTGTGGGGTATCAAAAATTATGTAATTTATTTTATTAAAATTTCCTTCTTTGAGTCTTGTTTATTTAAAGAATATATAATACTTCATCTTTGTTTAAAATATGTTTAAAAAGATAATATTATTTATAAACTTTTTTTTTATTAAATTTTTTTGCTGTCTTTTAGTAGCTGAACTATCAATTATAAAAAAAAGGATTGAATATCTTAAATATTTTTTAAAAGAGGTAGATATTATAAAATTTGTAATTTACCTTTTTGATAAAAAAACTTATCCATTTAAGTCTCTAAAATTTCAAAAATTTATAAAAAAAAATGAATTTTATTGGAAAAAAAAAACTGATAAAAATAGATCTTCAAATAAAAAGATATTAATAGAAAATTATATAAACCATCCTTATCATTCAATAAATAATATTATTATTGGTAAGTATTTAAATATAATTAAGAATTATGAATTAATAGGACTATTAAGAAAAAATGATTTAAGAGGAAAATTTTTATTTGAAAGTTTTGGAGTTAAAAAAATTTATTTTTACAATTATGGAGGATTTCTAAAAAGAATATTTTATATATTTAAAGCAATTATAATTATTTATAAAGTTGGCTCATTTAAGAAGTTTTTAAATTTAAAAATTAATAAACTTGATATTGGTTTGCTTACATATGATACTTTTTTAAGATATACAAGAAAACCTACTTGTAAAGATTTTGAAATCAGATTAATTAATTTTTTTGGACAAGCTTTATACTCTGTTGATTATTATAATAAAATTCTTAAGAATAAAAATATCAAAGCACTAGTACAAGCTGAAAAACAATTTATTCCTTTAAGTATATTATTTCAAAGCTTTCTTTTATCAAAAAAGAGAAAAATTTATTCTAGAATTGGAACCGACAAACTATGTGTAAGAATTTTTTCTAATTTTAATCAAAGGCATGAAAATAAAGCCTCATTCTCAAAAAAATTGTTAAATAGATTATTTTTAAATCATAAGAGAGTTATTATTAGCAAGATTGATCAATATTTTAAATTTCAATTTAAAAACAAGCTTTATGGAAAAACTTGGGCTCCTTTAGTTCAAAACAATAAAAAAGTTATTTCTAGATGGAAAAAAAATTGGGAAAAAAATAAGTTAAATAATAAAATTTTAGATAAAATACAAACAAAAGAAACCACCAGAACTAATTTTTGTAAAAAATTCAATTGGGATACAAATAAAAAAATAATAACAATTTTTTTACCTCATATGATAGATGGAAATTATAATCAGGGTATGAAAAATTTGTATGTTGATAATTACTCATGGACAATAAACACAATAAAATTGTTACAAAAATTCAAACATGTAAACTGGATTATTAGAGAACATCCAGAAGAAAAAAGATATAGCACGATATCCAAACTACCAAGATTCTTGGATACTATTGAAAAAAATAATTTTCACATTAGAAAATGCCCTAAAGATCTTAATGCTTTTTCTTTAACAAAAATTACAAACGTAGCATTAACATGTCATGGTACAGCGGGATTAGAGTATCAATCATTTGGAATACCTTCTATTACAGCTGAAAAATCATTATATAACCATTTTGGCTTTAAAAAATTACCAAAAAACAAAAAAGAATATATTCAAATTCTTAAAAATATTCACAAAATAAAAAAACCAAATATTGATGAAGTCATAAAAGCAAAGACTTTTTTATTGACTAATTACGAGGTTTCTAAAACAAATTGTAAGTTTATTCCAGAAAATTTGCCAATATTTGAATCTAGAATGGATAATTTAAATACGGATAAATTTTGGACATTATTGTCAAATAAAGTTGAGAAGTTTAACCATGAAAAAGACCCATTTTTCCTAATGTTTAAGAAACAAATTTTTTTGAAAAATAGGCATACGATTAATTTTGATACTTTTAAAATTAAAAACAAAAAACTTAATGACTTACAAAATTGAGTATAATTTTATTTTTTGATTATGATGAATTTGTTCAATAATTTTTCTAAATATAAAAATAATATAGCTTTAGTAAATGAAAATAATGAAATCATTAATTATCATTCTCTATCTTTATTTATTGAAAAATTTATTACTAATATCAAAAAAAGATACTTAGTTTTTTTAATATGTAATAATAATTTAGAAACAATTATTGGTTATTTAGGATTTATTAAAAGCAATTGTGTAACAACTCTAATAGATGAAAAGACCAATGATTATTTCTTATTAAATATCATTTCTAAGTATAAACCTCATTATATTTTTATAAGTAATAAAAAAAAGATTTCATTAAAAGGATATTCGACAGAGTTTGTATTTTATAATTACAGCTTATTAAGAAGAACTAAAGAAATCAAAATTAAATTACATAATGATTTGATGCTTTTGATGTCAACCTCAGGAAGTACTGGATCTACAAAATTTGTGAGACAGTCTTATACAAATTTAGTAAGTAATACAAAATCAATATCAAATTTTCTTAATATTTCAGAATTAGATAACGCCATAACAACATTACCTATGAGCTATGTTTATGGGCTCTCTGTAATTAATACTCATCTTGAAAATGGAGGTAGTATTACTCTTAATAATTTAAGTATAATTCAGAAAGGATTTTGGGAAAGAATATATAAAAATAAAGTAACTAATTTTGCAGGAGTACCTTATACATATGAAATTATTGATAAACTTGACTTAAAGAAATTTAATTTAAAATTTTTAAAATATACAACACAAGCTGGTGGAAAAATCCCTATAAGAATCACAAAAAATATAATTTCGAAGTATGAGAAATCAGATATAAAACTAATTATTATGTATGGAGCATCAGAGGCCACTGCAAGAATGACCTATCTATCTTGGAAAGATGTTAAAAAAAAACCAGAGAGTATTGGGAAAGCGATACCAGGTGGAAAAATATGGTTAGAAAATAAATTTGAAAAAAAAATAAACCTTATTAATGAAAACGGTGAACTTATCTATAAAGGAAAGAATGTAAGTCTTGGGTATGCAACAAATCTTAAAGATCTTAATAAAGGCAATGTAAATAATTTAATTCTTAGAACTGGAGATATCGGATATAAAGATAAAGATGGATATTTTTATTTAGTTGGAAGAAAAGATAGATTTATAAAGATTAACGGTTTGAGAGTAAATTTATCTGAAGTTGAAGACATTATTTTGAAAATGAATATAAAGTCTATGTGTTTAAAGGGTGAGCCTAATAAAATTTTGATTTATATCAAAGAACAAAATAAAATAAAAATTTTAAAAAAAAATCTTTCAAAATCATTAAATATGCATCCTTCATCATTTACAATTCAAATTATTAAAGAATTTCCATTAAATATGAATTATAAAACTTCTTACAAAAAATTAGAAATAGACTAACGATGCAATTTATAAATCAACTTTTAGAAAATGATTTTTTTTTGAGAAATACCAAAGAAAAAAGATTGTTTTTTAACAAAAATTTAAATTTATTAACTAAATATCATTTTAAAAATTCAGAAAAATATAAAAAAATTCTTGCGTTTTTTAATTATAACCCAAAAAAAACTTATGAAATTGAAAAGCTCCCTTTCATAGCGGTAAGACTTTTTAAGAATTATGATTTATTAAGTACAGAAAAAAATAAGATTGTAAAAATACTTAATTCGTCTGGTACTACAAGCAAGCAAAAATCAAAAATTTTTCTTGATAGGGAAAATGCCTCTAATCAATTTAAGGTGCTTCAAAAAATTATGAATCAAGTTTTAGGCAAAGATAGGTTGCCAATGTTGATAATTGATAAAAAGAATCATGATCAGGGTAGGGATAATTTTAGCGCAAGAATAGCAGCAATAAATGGATTTTCAATGTTTGGTAAAGATCATGTCTATCTCTTAGATGAAAAAGGTGAGATTGATTATGATGTATTAAATAAATTTTTAGAAAGAAATAATAAAGAAAATTTTTTTATTTTTGGATTCACAAGTATTATTTATGAAAATTTAATAAAAAAAATTTCAAAAAAAAAAATAAAATATGATTTTGATCAAGGAATTTTATTACATGGTGGGGGTTGGAAAAAGTTAGAAAATTTAAGGATTACGAACAAACTGTTTAAGAAAAAACTTCAACAAAAACTTAATCTTAAAACGATACACAATTATTACGGGTTGATTGAGCAAACAGGTTCAATTTTCATAGAATGCAAATGTGGATATTTTGTTGCATCGGATTTTTCAGAGGTAATTGTGAGAGATAAAAATTTTAATTCTGTAGGTTTTGGGAAAAAAGGTTTTTTACAATTAATGTCATTATTACCAACAAGTTATCCAGGACAAAATATTTTGACTGAGGATTTAGGAGAACTAATTAGTGAAAAGATGTGTAGATGCAAAATGCAAGGTACTAAGTTTATTGTACATGGCAGAATTGCTAAAGCTGAAATTCGTGGATGTAGTGATATTTAGATGAATATAAACGATAAAATTGATTATTTGGTTGGAACTGAAAAAAAATTAAAGATTATAACTACTCAACCATTTGATGATTTGACATGTAAATTTATATCTGACTTATCAATAGAATTAAATAAAGTTAAATTTATAAACTTATATCCAGACATTAAGGCTTTATCTTTCTGGTGTAGAAATAAGAATATTCAACACTTAAAAAAAATTTTTAATTTAAATAATAATGAATTAAGATTAGGAGTTGGTCTAGCATTTCATATTACTCCTTCAAATATGCCTACAAATTTTGCTTACTCTTTATTATTTGGTCTTTTGAGTGGTAATTCTAATATCATTAAAGTTCCATCAAGAAAATTTCCACAAGTAGATATTATTTGCGAATGTATAAAAAAAATTTTAAGAAAAAAAAAATTTTTGAAAATGAAAAATAAAATTAAAATAGTTAGATATTCTAATAATGATGAATATACAAAAAATATTTCATTAACTTGTGATGCTAGATTAATTTGGGGTGGTAATAATTCAATAAATCAAATACGAAATTTTAAATTAAAGGAAAGATCAATTGATTTAGCTTTTTCAGATAGATTCTCATATTGTGTGCTAGATGGAAAAAAGATTTCTGGTCTAAATACTTTTAAAATGAATAGATTAATTGAAAATTTCTATAATGATACTTTCTTAATGGATCAAAATGCATGTTCATCTCCACATTTGATAGTATGGGTAAATGATAAGTCTCATAAAGGAAGAAATATTTTTTGGGAAAAATTAAGTCATTACACATCAAAAAAGTATCAATTACCAGAAATTGCATCTGTAGATAAATATTCAATGTTATGTGAAGATATTCTTAGTTTAAATAATATTAAAAGTTATAAAAAATTTGGTAACCTAATTTATACAATTTCCCTGAAATCGTTAAATTCCAAAATCTCAAGTTTAAGAGGTAAATGGGGATATTTTTATGAATATGATACAAATGATTTAAATGATATTTTCAAATTCATTGATAAGGATTGTCAAACACTTAGTTATTTTGGGATCTCAAAAAATATTCTTAAAAAATTAATTCTAAAAAACAACTTAAATGGTATTGATAGAATTGTTCCAGTTGGTCAGACTTTAAATATCAATTTAACTTGGGATGGCTATGATATAAGCAGAATGTTATCGAGAGTAATAGAGGTAAAATGAAAAAGTTAACATTGGATAAAAATGCTATATATGAATATCAACAAAATCGAGAACCATACTTGATGATAGACTATGCTACAGAAGTTATTCCTGGGGTAAGTTCTAAAGGATATAAAGATTTAAAAAAAGATGAATGGTTTTTTAAAGTTCATTGGCCAAAAGATCCAAATATGCCTGGAATGTTGCAAATAGAGGCCTTGGTACAAATGAGTTCTTTAGCAATTCTAACCCTGCCTGAACATAAGGGTAAAATTATGTACTTAACGGCATCAAACAATTTAAAGTTCATTAAAAAAATTATTCCAGAATCAAGACTTAACATTGAAACAAAAATTAAATCATTTAAACGTGGCATTGCATTGTGTAATGGTATAGGAACTGTTGGTGATGATATTGTATGTAAAGCAGATTTTACTTTAATATTGCCAGATCAATTAAATGTATATAATATAAAAAAAACTTAAAATGCCAATCGCCTCCTCATTACTTAATAAGCCAAGACTGGTAAAAAAACTAAAAGATTTCTACAATTATGTTCAAAAAAATGATGGAAAAGTAGGTACTAAAACTCGGGGGATTGATCTTAATTTTAATAATGCGTGCAATTTAAGATGTAAGTATTGTTTTACAAACTCTCCAAAAGGAGATCATGTTAAAGAATTTCTAGATTATGATGCAATAGCAAGTTTAGCTGATCAAGCAGATGAATTAGGATACTTTGAATTTGACTTACAAGGTGGAGAATTATTATTACAACCAAAAAAACTTTTTAAAGTACTTGAAGCTATACGTCCTGAAAGATTTTACTTATACTTAACTACAAATGGTTATTATTTAGATGACTCTATGGCAAAACGGTTGGCTGAAGCAAACGTAAGTAGAGTTTCAGTGAGTATTGATAGCATGGACGAAAAAATTCATGATGAAATTAGAGGAAGAAAGGATTCATGGAGAAGAGCCATGGAAGGATTAAAGCATGTAAAAAAACACGGAATGGATCCCTATCTTAATATAACCGTCGGTCATTATAATGCTCATACGGATCATTTAAAACAGCTATTAGATTATTCTAAAGATCAAAATTATAAAACTTTACTAAATGTAGCTGTTCCAGCTGGTATGTGGCAAAAAGCTGAGGAAATTATTTGTGATGACAAAGATAGAGAATATTTAAGAAAAATAAGAAAAGAATATAAAAATCTTGTTAGAAATGTTTGGAACCCCTTTGATAGAAATCATGAAAAAATTTTAGGTTGTACAACTGTGAATAGACTTTATGTTACACCTTTAGGAGATGTTTTAGTTTGTCCATATGTTCATATTAAAATTGGAAATATATTTAAACAAAGCCTTAAAGAAATAGTAAAATTTGGTTTCAGTATTAAACATTTTTCTGAGCATAGTGACTTATGTTTAGCAGGAGAAGATAAAAATTTTATTAGAAAGTTTATGACAAAAAGTGGACAGTCTATATTCAAACCCGCTTTAGCTGAGGAAATTTTTCCTAAAGAAGATTTTGTTAAAAATGCTTCTAAAGAATAAAGTGGCAGTAATCACTGGTAGTAATAAGGGAATCGGAAAAGAAATACTTAAAACTTTTTCTGCAAATGGTGCTGATATTTATGCATGCGTAAGAAATATTGATGATGAATTTAGCGATCTTATT
>CESB01148811.1_pt1 | contig 11278 bp, 10 predicted proteins | sample 531071 | NCBI WGS metagenome assembly CESB01 (sample SAMEA2621259, study PRJEB7988) | marine metagenome | biome: marine biome (ENVO:00000447); feature: surface water layer (ENVO:00002042); material: "saline water (ENVO:00002010), including plankton (ENVO:xxxxxxxx)" | depth 5 m | reverse complement strand
GAAAAAGTTTTATGATAAGATGGCAGAACATGAAAGAAGAATTGGTCAAAGAGATTTTAAAATGTTCATCGCAAGAGCACTTAGAGGATTTGGTATAAACCCAAACAAGTATAAATCTATACCAGATGCAGAAGAAAAATTATATCAAACAGTATCACAATAAAATAATAACAAGTTACATAAATAAAGGAGAATGGGTAATAAAATAAAATTGGTCTCTATTAAAGTTAGAAATGGAGATATTCAAAAGGCATTAAAAGTTTTTAAAAGAAGAGTAAGTGATTCAGGTCATTTATACGAAGTACGAAAAAGACAAGAGTACACAAAACCCACCACAGTCCGAAGAAAACAAAAACAACAGGCTATCAGAGCTAATCAAAGACAGGTAATCCTAGATAAGATAGAAGATGGGAATACTAAACTTAGATTAACAACCAAGAAAAAGAAAAAAGGTCAAAGATAGCGTTTTTTAATATATTATAATACTTATATACAGAACACACACATCTTGTGTGTTTTATTTTTAGTTGGTTAATGAATACTCATCCTTATATGTAGTGACCAAACAACCGACCTAACATCATTGGAAATCCCTAATATTTTCAGACTAAAACGAAAGGCTAATTATGGCAAATTCTAAATTACTAAAAGAAGCCATTGCTGACGCTAAAGCTGTGAGAGAAACTGCAATCGCTAATGCTAAAATTGCATTAGAAGAAGCATTTGCTCCTAAACTTCAATCAATCTTATCTAAGAAACTTCAAGCAGAAATGAATGAAGAAGAAGATGAGGATGATAAAGAAGAAGTTGAAGAATCAACTGAAGAAGTAGCAGAAGAAGTAGGTTCATCTGATATTGGTAAGAGTGATAACGCTCAACCATCTAAAGATGCATCTGATTCATCTGATATTGCTGAAGGAGAAGAAGCAGAAGAAGTAACAGAAAATGGTGAAAACGCTGAGCCATCTTTAAAAGAAGAAGAAACTGAAGAAGAAGTATCTGAGGAAGTATCTGAAGAAGAGGAAGAAGTTGAAGAATCAACTGAACCTGTATCTGAAGATTCTCACGAGGAAGAAACTGATGAAGTTTATTCTGAAGAAGAAGATGAGGAAGTAGACGAAGAACTAGACTTGGAAGCTATCATTAAAGAGTTAGAATCTGATATGGAAGAAGAACTCGATGATGAAGAAGAAAAGGAAGTTGAAGATATCGCAGCTGACGCTGTTGATTCTCACGAAGATGACCATCACGAAGAAGGAGAAGAACACGAAAGTGAAGATGCTCCTAAAGATGAGGAAGTTGGAGTAGAAGAAGAAGCAGAAGAAGATGAAGAAGATATCGACTTAGATGAAATTCTAAGAGAAATGGGATATGGCGACAAAGAAGTATCTGAGGAAGAGGAAGAAGTTGAAGAAAACAAAGAGTTAGAAGAAACAAAATCTGAATTACAAGAGGCAATTTCTACTATCAAAACTTTAAAGAAAACTATCAACGAAGTAAATCTTTTAAATGCTAAACTTTTATTCGCAAATAAATTATTCCGTTCTTACAATCTAAACAACGACCAAAAGGTTAAAGTTGTAGAAACTCTTGACAGAACAAACTCTGTAAGAGAAGTGAAATTGGTTTTTAGTACACTTGCAGAATCATTGAAATTCAATGGAAACAGTAAAAAGCAAAAAATCTCAGAAGGAATAGCTTCTAAGGCATCTGCTTCAACTGCTCCAAAGAAAGAAATAATCGAAGAGAGTACTAATGAAATCGCTAACAGATTTAAAAAGTTAGCAAACATAATTTAATTTATTAACAATAAGGAGAGAAATAAAAATGGCAAATTTTGATTTATCTAAACTAACAGAAGGAAAGAATCCACAATCTGTAATGCTCGAGGAAACAAGAGGATTAAAGACTAAGTGGGAACAAACTGGACTTCTTGAAGGTTTAAAAGAAAGAGACAGTCATCAGATGGCTGTTCTTTTAGAGAACCAAGCAAAACAATTGCTTGATGAAGCTAACTCTACATCTGCTGGAAGTGGAAACGAAGAGTGGAGTGGTGTAGCTTTACCATTGGTAAGACGTATCTTCGGAGAAATCAGTGCGAAGGAATTCGTTTCTGTTCAACCGATGAACTTACCTTCAGGTCTAATATTTTATTTAGACTTTAAATATAACAACGGTCAGTTCGGTGGAACTAACTATTCTGGTTCATCTATCTATGGTGGTGATGGTTCAGATTTAGGTTCTACTAATGTAGCTCAAAACGGTCTTTATGGAGACGGTAGATTTGGTTACACACAACCTGACAACAACAAGTTTATCGCAAAAGCTGACGCAACTGTTGCATCTGCTTCTGTATTCGATGACTTAAACTATGATGGAAGATATACTGCTTCTGTTGCTGCTGGAAACATTTTCAAAGTAACAATCGCAAAATCTGATATCGATAGTTCTGCTGATAACGATGCTATCAGAGCTTTTACTTTAACAACTAATTCTGGTTCATTTATAGATGAAAACTTAAGTGCATTCAACAAAGTTGATGGCGATAACTATGTATTCTTCTATTCTGGTTCAGAAAAAGTACAAGATGTTGAAGTAAACTTTAGTAAAGTTAACTCTGCTGGAGATAGAGGTGATTTTGAAGATAGAGATGCTATCTTAAACACATCTGGTTCTGCAGGAACTGCATTAGATATTCCAGAAATCGACCTAGAGTTGAAATCTGAGGCTATCGTTGCTAAGACTAGAAAACTAAAAGCAGTTTGGACACCTGAGTTAGCTCAAGACCTTAATGCTTATCACTCAATTGATGCTGAAGCTGAATTAACTTCTATGTTATCTGAGTACATCTCATTAGAGATTGACCTAGAAATCTTAGATTTATTAAGAAGCAATGCGTTAACTAAAGAGTACTGGTCAGTTAACATCGGTGAAGAATTCAATGGTTCAGGTTGGACTGCAGCTTCTACGGGACTTGCATACCAAAAGAACACTTGGTTCCAGACTCTTGGTACAAAACTTAACAAAGTTTCTAACAAGATTCACCAATTAACACTTAGAGGTGGAGCGAACTTCGTAGTTGCTTCTCCAGATGTATGTACTATCTTAGAATCTATCCCAGCTTTCTCTGTGAACGCTGATAAAGATTCTGGACAGTTCGCAGCTGGTGTATCAACTGTTGGTTCACTTGCAAACAGATATACAGTTTACAAGAATCCTTACCAAACTAACAACGAAATCTTGTTAGGATTTAAAGGTTCGAATTTCTTAGAAACTGGAGCTGTTTATGCACCATATGTTCCACTTATCATGACTCCATTAGTATATGACCCTCAAAACTTCACTCCAAGAAGAGGAGTAATGACGAGATATGCTAAGAAGATGGTAAGACCTGAGTTCTATGGTAAAGTTTATATCAAAGATATACAGAATGTATAATCGATAATATAATACTTATTTTATTAAAGGGGGTGATTTTTCATCCCCTTTTTTATTGTCTTATATTTATAGATGGTAAACTATATAAAGGAGAGACAAAAACATGAGTACATTAACATACTGGACAGGTTCGGTTTCAACCGAAATTTCGGGTTCAACACCATTTGGTATCTATGATAATGATTCCACATTCCAATCCGATGGGCCTAAAGTGGCTAATTGGTGTGCTAGAAGAATGGGGTATCCGATTATAGATGTAGAATTACTTGATTTAAATTTTTATGCTTGTTTTGAAGAAGCAGTATCAGAATATGGTGCACAAATAAATCAATTTAACATAAGAAACAACTTAGGTTCTGTATTAGGTAAACCTACTGGTTCAAACCTAACACATCAACAAGTTGCAGGTTCACCACTACCTCACACAATAAAATTATCAGAATCATATGGTACATATGCAAATGTTGGTGGTAGAACTGATATTAAAAAAGGATATGTTGAAACAAATCCTTATACACAATCATACGATTTACAAAGTTTATGGGCAGATGTTAGTGAAAGTACTAAACGATTAGATATAACAAAAGTATTTTATGAAGGTACACCATCAATTAATAGATTCTTTGACCCTTACTCAGTAAGTGGACAAGGAACACTTAACTTAGTTGATGAATTTGGATTCGGTTCATTCTCTCCAGCCGCACAATTCATGTTAATGCCTATATTTGAAGATTTACAAAGATTTCAACACATTGAATTTAATGACCAAATAAGAAAATCAGCATTTACATTTAATATAGTAAACAATAAACTACAAATCTGGCCAAGACCAACTTCAAGTTATAAACTTTGGTTTGAATATCTTGTAAAAGATGATTATGATGATAATTCAACAGTAGTTACACCAGGAGTAGTTGCAGATTATTCAAATATTGGATATGACTTTATGACATATTCTCAAATAAATGATGTTGGTAAACAATGGATTAGAAAATATTCATTAGCTTTGGCAAAAGAATTGTTAGGTGCAGTTAGAGAAAAATATTCTACTGTTCCAATACCAGGTTCAGAAGTTTCTTTAGATGGAGCTGCATTAAGAGCAGAGGCACAAACAGAAAAAGATGCTTTAGTAGAACAATTAAGAGAAAATTTAGAAGAAGTATCTAATAAAGTTAGATATCAAACAGAGGCAGAGAATGCTGAGAATCAACAAAAGTTAATGGAAAAAGTTCCGATTAACATTTATATAGGATAGATTATGGCTAGGTTTACAGGTCCAAATGATATAACTCTTTTTAAACACTTTTCAGAAGAGTTAGTAGAAGATATAGTTACCACCACAATTCAGTTGTTTAAACTTTCAATACACGAAAGTAGAACTAATTTGTATGGTGAATCTTTAGGTAAGCAATATCTTCAAGGAGTTTCTGTAAATTGTTTAATAGAACGAAGTGAATCAGAAGCAAATTATGAAGGGTTTGGATTTGATAGAGCTCAAAATGTTGAATATAGATTTAATAGACATACTTTAGAAGAAAAAGAATTGTATCCTGAGATAGGTGATGTAATATTTCACAATAATGGATATTTTGAAATTGATAATGTAAGAGAAGATTATATGTTGGCAGGTAGAACTGATTCTAAGTTCTCAATAACTTGTTCAACATTTATGATGAGACGTTCTCAACTTAATATAGAACAAAGGGCAGTATAATGAAAGAACCATTCAAAGGTAGTAACTCAAAAAATAGGGCAGAGGAAATCTCCATACCAAAAGGTGAGAATTTTTCTGTAACTCTTTATGATGTTGATTTAGCAATCATGGAATACATGAGGGATGTTGTTTTACCCGAATTAGATGAAGATGGAACAAAAATAAAAGTACCAGTTCTCTATGGTAATCCAGAAAGATGGAAATCTGCAAGAAAAGATGGTGTTTTAAGAGATGTTAGAGGAAGATTACAGTTACCACTCGTAATGTATAAAAGAAACTCCATAGAGAGAGATGCTGCATCTAATTCTATAAACAGATATCTATCATATCCAACATATCAGAAGTATAATAAAAAAAATAAGTACGATAAATTCAGTTTAATGAATGGAGTACAACCAAACGCACAAAATTACAATATTACAGTACCAGATTATGTTAGTATAACATATGAAGTAATGATATGGACATCATTTACAGAACATATGAATAAAATTGTTGAACAATATCAATATGCTACTGATGAATATTGGGGAGATAAAGATAAATTTAAGTTTAGAGTAAGAATTGATTCATTTGATAATCAAACTGAGGTAGGACAGGGTTCTGAAAGAATAGTTCGTACTACTTTCAATATGGTTGCAAATGCTTACCTTCTACCTGAACAATTTAATAAGAAAGATACTAATATTTTATCATTTGGTCCTAAAAAAATAGTAATAGGATTAGAAACTGATATGACTGGTGGAGAACTTACATATACTAAACCTAAAATGATTAATGAATATGCAGATATATTAAATTATCTATCATTAAGAGGTTCTGCTTCTGGTTCATACTTAGATGATGATACATTTGAAGTTAAAAATGTTGAAGTTCCACATACTCCACCATCTTTAGTAAGTTCATTTGATAATACACGAAGATTTACTATCTATGTAAATGGAGTACAGATTCCAACTGCAAAATGGAGTACAGAAGTTAGTGGTAGTAGTTTATTAGTGAACTTTAACACTGGCTCTTTATCAGAAGGAGGTTCATATCCTGATGATTTGGTTACAACTGCAACAGAATTAGGTTATCACTTGACTGGAAGTGATGAATTTGGTATAACAGGTAAATTTATTGAGTTATGATAAAGGATTTAAGAAAATTACTTCAACAAATACACGAACCTGATGCTATTCAGTTAACAGAACACGATGGTTCGCATCCAACTTTCCATATATTTAAATTATCTAATGCAAAATTTAAGGATTTAGATTTACAATTAAGAAAATTTAGACCGGAGCACGCAAGATTTGATATATTTATAAATGGTCAGTACATTTTAGAAAACGATTACATCTTTATACAAGATGACAAAGATATTTTAGTAAAATTTAAAAAGGCCAACTTCGATTATACACTTGGTTCAGGTGATGAAGTATTTATTAAAGGAGATATTGAGATAGATGGCTAAAATTGTAAGTAAAACTAGGAAAAAACCTGATATTGTTGTACCACATAGTAACAAATCAGTAACAAACTCATTAATAAACGATGTTATTAATGATTTTTTCATATACAAGCACACTCCAGATTCATTAAATCTTGATGGTGTAATTTTTACTTTAACTTTAAACAATAAAAAATTTGTATATCAAGAAATAAAACTTGACAAAGACCGAGATTATACAGATATTTATTTACAAGGCACATTTGTACCACCAGATACTTATAATATAGTAGAAAGTGGTAATAATATAGTTATAACATTTAATCAAACAATAACTGGAGACCCTGGCTCAATAGTAGTCGGTGATTTTGAGGTTAGAGGAAAAATAGTGAACATATAATATGGCTACATTAATTTCAAGTAAACAGATATCAGGTGTAGTAACTGCATCAGTAATAAATGGTGAGTTTCTAGTAAGTGGTTCATCTACTTTAACTGGTTCTATGTTCATACAAGGAGATGTAAGTGCATCTTCAATATCAGCCTCAACATTTCAAGGTAGTGGTACTAACCTAACCTTTGGTGGTAGTGGATTTATAACAAGTTCTGCTCAAGTTTCCTTACCAAGTGTTGCTGGATATACATTTTTCAGTCAATCTATATCTTCAAGTATTGCAGAAGAAATTGCAGAACATGCTGGATTACCACATGGATTATTTAGTGGTTCATCTCAAGTTGATTATGATGAATTAACAGATAAACCTGCTTTTATAGGTGGTACGAATGTAACTGTAACTTCTGGTAGTGGAGGTATAAGTATATCTGCAGTATTAGAAGGTTCAGCTGAAGAATCTGTAACTTATTTAAATGCATTTACTGAATCAGCTGATTTAAGATTAGACCAAATTGAAACATTTACATCTTCAAATGCTTCACCTGCAGGAACAGTTAGTGGTTCTGCTCAGATTACTGCATTTGGGTTTATTTCAGAATCATCAGAAAATACTTCATTAAATGCATATACTGCCTCAACCAACATACGATTAACTGGTATAGATAGTGCAACTGCATCGTTAGACCAAAGATTAGACCAGATTGAATCAAATACTGGTTCATATGATGACCAAACAGTTATTACATCACTAAATTCTTTTACAGCATCGATAGATACCACTATTAAAACTAAAATAAATACAGATGGTGTAGTTAGTGGTTCATTATCATCCTCAATTGCATACGATGGAAACAGAACAGTATCAAATACAGATTTACCAAGTGGTGTTTATAATAATAATTTTGGAACAAGTGGTTCTATAATAGATTTTGTAGAAGCAGTATTCTTTCCAAACACTGCACCAACTATAAATTCTACTCAATTTATAATAGCAGAGTTTTTAGCAAGTGGTTCAACAGTTGGTAGTATATCTGCAACTGATGCTGAAGGACAGTCAATAACATTTACTACACAATCTGCATATACTGATGATAAAGTTAAAGTTTCAACTGGTGGAGTTATAACACTAACAGAAACTGCAACATCATCATCATATAATACGACATTAAGTGGAAGTATTCACGCACATGAACTTGAAGTAACTGCTACAGATACATTTAGTGGAGCTACAAACAAAACAATACACATTATAGTTACTCCAAATGAGGCACCTAAATTTAGAGAAGGTTCAGTTGGTGGTAATGTTATAACAAATGTTACTGCAAGTTTAAATGAAAATAGTTCAAATAGTACTTTAGTAAAAAGAGTTTTCTTTACTGATGCAGAAAGTGATACGATTACAATCAATTCATCTTCAATATCACCTGCAGGAGGTTCATCTCATTTTACAATTACAAAATCATCAACCTATGTTGATATAACACAAAATACAGGTTCATTAGATTATGAAACTTATCCTTCATATACATTTAGTTTAACCGCCTCTGATGAACACAAAATTGCAGGACAAGATGCAGATGCATTTGTAACACTACCAGTTAGTATAAGTGTTGCCGATAACGCACATCCTACGATTAACAATCAATCACTCTCATCAATAAGTGAAAATTCTTCAAATGGTGCAACTGTTGGTTCAATATCTGCAACAGATGTTGATTCGGATACAATAACATTTAGTGATTTCACATTATATAAATTAGAATTAGATGATGCAAATGTTGCAAGTGGTTCATATGGAGGAACATCACAAGCTTCAGACCCACACGAAAATCCATTCCAAATGACTTCTGCTGGAGTAGTAACAAGAAAAACTGGAGTACATATTAACTCAGATATAATAAACGAATATCAATATACAGTAATCGTTAAAGATAATTTTAATACAGCATCAAATGAGGGTATCATTACAATACCAATTAGTGATGATACTCCAGCAAGTATTTCTACTAATGGAACATTTAGAATTGTTGAATCAGCAGTAAGTGGTGCATTAATTAGAACAAATGCAAATGGATTTAGTGGTACACAAGCAGATTTAAGTTCAAATCAAAGTGGTACTTTCTCAAACTCATCAAACCCTGCTATTGCAGTTAACAGTTCAAATGGTAACTTATCATTGGCAGTTGATTTAAGTGGTTCAGCAACTCAAAGTGGAGAAACCATAGTATCTAATGTAACATTTACAAATACATTTGGTACTACAACTGTACAATCAGTTACTGCAAATGTAGTAGGAAACTCTTCACCAACAATATCATTTACAAATCAAAGTTCAAATTTTGAAACAGATTTGGCACTTGATGGTGTAACAATGGTAAGTATGAGTGTAAGTGATACAGAATCAGATGTACCATTCTCGGCTTCATTAAGTGGAGTTAGTGCTGGTAGTTTAAAGTTAGTATATACAAATGCAAACTCAAGTTCAATTCAACTTCAAGCAGATGGAAACTTATCTGCAGCTACATACACATATAATATTAAGATAGATGATGCATATGGTGAAACAACTACATATAGTGATAGAAGTTTTGCTGTAGCTGAATCACCTGATTATGGAAAGGTTTATATCTATCGTTCAAACTATGGTTCAGATAGTGGATTAAGTAGTACTTATAATTCTGTAATGGGAATAAGTACAGTAAATGGTTCAACCCCACCAGAAGTAACAGCATTCACAGGAAACTCTACATCACCTATGAGATTGATAAGTTCATCATTAGGAGATGCAACATTAAATTTGGCAGGTGGAGGAGCAGCAACAAGAGTTGCAATATTGAGTGGTTCTGATTTAGATACTATTATCAGTTCTTCTAATCCATATACAATGGGGAATACTGCAGAACAATATATTATAATTGCACCTTCTGGTTCAGATATGATTGGAGTACCAACATCAATGACTGATTCATTCGGTGGAAGTACAGCTGGAGAATATGTAATGAGTATAAATGCAGATGGAGGAGGATTCGGAATAGAAAATTCAACAATGCATTTATTAGATACAAGTGGTTCAATTAATGGATTTGATAAACACTTTGTAATAGGAAGAAAAGGTCACAATGCCGCTAGTTCGGTATTAATAAGAATAACAGAAAGTTCAGGTTCAATACCAAGTTAATATTTATATATAAAGGAAAAAAATTATGCCATCGTTTAGTTCAAAAGTACAACTTTCCACATCAGCTAAAAACTCTAATATAGTTTTAGCAGATATTGATAGGATAAAGGGTGCATTTAAAACTTATGTATCGGCATCAACAATGAATTCAACATCTGTTAATTATTTTTCAGATGGTCAAATAATATATGTTGAAGATAGTGCATCTTTATATAGAGCTACAGTAACACCAGCAGATTATGAAAGTTCATTTGTTGATACTGTAAGTTTTCAAGAATTTTCATTTGATAGTGGTTCATTTGTAAGTGCATCGTTTGATGGAACTCATACATTAACTTTATTTGGAAATGTAGTTAGTGGTTCAAATCAAGTATCAATGTCTGTTGATTTATCTGCATTAACTGGCTCAGGTGCTGGTGGTGATATCACCGCAGTAACTGCAGGAAGTGGTGTTAGTGGTGGAGGTGCAACCGGAGCAGTTACCTTATCGGTAGATAGTGGTTCACTTGCAGGATTAGGAATAATTGCACCTGTTGGAGGAGCTTTTAATATTGATACTGGTTCGGTACATTTTACTGCTGGCGTACAAAAAACTGATTTAGATGGTGGTGAAGTTTAACTATCATATATTTATAAAAGAATAATCCTATATAGGATTTTTTATAATCGGAGTAAATACTCAAAAAATGGTTACATATAATAAAAAAACAAAAGGAAATAAAAAATTATGGCTCAAACTATAAAACACAGAAGAGGTAAACTAGAGCGTATCAAAGACATAACTCCGATTAGTGGTGAATTAATTATTGCTTCGGGTTCTGATTTATCGGTACACCAATCAGGTTTACTGTTTGTTGGAATTGACGGGAATAAATTAACTCCATCAAACAAAATATTAACAGGTTCGGCTACCGCACCAACTGTGACAGGTGCAAACTTTGACCACTCAGTTGATGGTATTCCGTACTATGAAACCGATGCTAAGATATTAACAATTCTTGGTAAAGGAGGTAACACAAATGTAGAATTAGCACATGGACAAATCGACTTCAATGGTTCAGGTATAGTATCTTCATCTGCACAAGTATCAGAATTAGCTGGTATTGAAAATTCAACAAT
>CESB01014396.1_pt1 | contig 11278 bp, 9 predicted proteins | sample 531071 | NCBI WGS metagenome assembly CESB01 (sample SAMEA2621259, study PRJEB7988) | marine metagenome | biome: marine biome (ENVO:00000447); feature: surface water layer (ENVO:00002042); material: "saline water (ENVO:00002010), including plankton (ENVO:xxxxxxxx)" | depth 5 m | reverse complement strand
ATTTTGTCAATAGCAGTAAAAGATTTTGATTTCTTTAAAATTATATCGATACCTCTTCCTTCTCCACACCCAAGTTCCAATACATCACCATAGATATATTTTTCTGCAAATACATAAGCACTAAGAAGTCTGTGGTGTAAGGGGTTATCTGATAGTAATTTATCAGATGTTATTTCTGTTGTATAAATTGACATTATGTAAAATTAATATGAATTTCTATTGAATAGTATAAATCATATAAAACTAATTTAGCTCACATATCTAAATATTTATTATAATTTTGAATCAAAAATAAAATTGAAGGATCATATGAAGAATCAAGATATTATTTTTGGAACAAGGCCAGTTTTAGAAGCTATAAGATCAGGAAAAACCATTGAAAAAATTTTTATTCAAAAGAATCTATCTAAAGAAATCTTAAATGAAATAACCAATAACCTAAAAAATAAAAATGCAAATATTTCATTTGTTCCTAAAGAAAAACTTAACAGAATCACAAAAAAAAATCATCAAGGTATTATTTGTTATATATCTCCAATAGCCTATCAGCCACCTCATGAAATAATTCAAAGGTGTTATGAGTCTGGAAAAGATCCAGTAATTCTAATTTTGGACAGAATTACCGATACAAGAAATTTTGGAGCAATTACTAGAGTTTCAGAAGCTGCAGGAGTTGATGCCATAGTAATTCCAGAAAAAGAAACAGCATTGATCACAAGTGAGGCGGTAAAGTCATCTGCTGGAGCTATAAATTATGTGCCTATTTGTAAAGTTAAAAGTCTAAAAAATATTACTCAGGAATTCAAAGATAGTGGACTTAAAATTATTGCATGTACAGAAAAGAGTGAGCAAGATATATACTCCATTGATTACAAAGGTCCAACATGTATTATTCTAGGATCAGAAAAAGATGGTATTTCAAAAAATCTTCTGGAAATAAGTGATGAAAAAGTTAAAATACCAATGCAAGGCAAAATTGAGTCTTTAAATGTTTCATCAAGTTCTGCAGTAATTTTATATGAACTGATTAGACAAAGAAATTAAATAGTCTTTAATCCCGTAAGATCAGAACTAGATCTTATTTTTTTTCCCATTCCATCTAATAATTCAATACCATATTTTTTACAAACTATAGATTCTGGAATCTCTTGGTTATGCCTATCTCCTCCATTTGTAAAAATATCCGGTTTTATTTTTTCTAAACTTTTACATACGGTTTTATCAGAATCTATAGATAAAAAAACTTCATCTACACCTTTTATTGATTCAACAATTTTAATTCTATCGCTCTCATCCATAAAGTGTTTACCTTTTTTAAGTTTACATTGATGATTATTATTTACTATCACTACCAAATAATCTCCCATTCTTTTTGATAACTCAATATATTCTAAATGGCCAACATGAATTGGATCAAAATAACCACTTATAGCAACTGTCTTCATAAATTTTAATTTAAGATAAATTTATGAATTATATATAATATTTTTGAGAATGAATATAATGATTCTTGGGTCAGGTGGAAGAGAACATGCTATAAGCTGGAAAATCTCTCAAAGTGAAAAATGCAAAAACCTATACATCGCGCCTGGAAATGCTGGAACAAGTTTAGTTGGGAATAATTTATTAATTAATATTAATGATTTTGAAGAAGTTAAATTGAATGTTATTGAAAAATCAATTGACTTAGTTGTTGTTGGTCCAGAGGAACCTCTAGTAAGAGGTATAGTAGATTTTTTCAAGTTAGATGATGAGCTGAAGCATGTTAAAATATTTGGGCCAAGTGCTGAGGGATCTAAGCTTGAGGGAAGTAAAGATTTTTCTAAAGAATTTATGTTTAGAAATAACATACCTTGTGCAAAATCTAAAACTTTTAATAGAAAGAATTTATCTGAAGGAATTTCTTTTCTTGAAAAAATTAATCCTCCATATGTCTTAAAAGCTGATGGACTTGCTGCGGGTAAAGGAGTTCTTATTCTTAATGATCTTGAGGAAGCTAAGAGTGAATTATCTAAAATGATTCTTGATGAAAAGTTTGGTGATGCCAGTAAAAATGTATTAATAGAAGAGTACTTAGATGGAATAGAAGTATCTGTTTTTGCAATAACTGATGGACATGACTACGTTATTTTACCTGAAGCTAAGGACTATAAGAGAATTGGTGAAGGTGATACAGGTTTAAATACTGGTGGAATGGGAGCAGTTTCACCTGTAAAGTTTGCAGATAATAAATTCATGAAAAAAGTTGAGGAATTAGTAATTAAAAGAACAGTGAATGGTATCAAGAAAGAAAATTTAGATTATAAAGGATTTATTTTTGCGGGATTAATGAATGTAAATGGTGATCCATATGTTATTGAATATAATGTAAGAATGGGTGACCCAGAGACACAAGTAGTTATACCAAGAATTAAAAATGATCTATTACAAATAATTAATAAATGTATTGCTGAAAAGATTAACGAAATAGATTTAGACATTAAAGAAAATTTCACTACAACTGTTATTCTAGCTGCGGATGGATACCCTGAATCATATAAAAAAGGAGATCAAATAAATAATTTAGAAGAATTTGAAAACTCTAAAATTTTTCATGCAGGTACTTCAAAAAAAGATGATAAAATTTTAAGCAATGGAGGTAGAGTTTTAGCATGCACCGGATTCGGAAAAAGACTTGATGACGCACTAAAAAACTCTTATAGATTAGCTAATAATATAGCTTGGAAAAATAAATATTTTAGAAAAGATATTGGTCAAGATTTAAAATAATAACATTGAAAAAAATAATTTTTATATTATTATCAATAACATTTTTTACATCGTGTAATAAGAGTAATATATATACAAATTATTTTGATTTTGAAGATGATATATGGCACGCTGACTCTTCTATTGTTTTTAAATTTAATTCAGAAAAAAATAATAATATGAGTTTTAAATTGAGTATATCTTACTCAAATCAATATCCATATCAAAATATCTATACTTCATATTCATTATTAGATTCATCAAAAAATATTCTTAAATCAGAAATGATCGAATATCAACTTTTTGAAAAAAAATATGGCTATCCTTTAGGATCAGGTATTTATAAAGATTTTGTTTTAGATAGTTTAATAATTGATAATCTAGTTTTAAATAAAGACTCTGAATATACTTTTCTAGTAAAACATTCAATGAGAGAAAATTTTATTATTGGTGTTAGTAGACTTGCTTTAGAAATAGACAAAAACTAATTCTCCTCATTTTCCTCTACCCTATCAAACAAAAAGGCAACAGAAAATCTCATTGTTTCTGCAAGAGGATGATCGTTTTGGGTTGTAGATAGATATGAAAAATCAACACCCAAATTATTATATTTAATTCCTAATCCCAATGTTAAAAACCTTCTTCCTCCTTTATCTATATTCTCAAAAAAATATCCCCCTCTAAAAGAAAATATCTCCCTATACCAGTATTCTAAACCTGAGGATATAGTGACTTCTTTCATTTCTTCTACAAAACCATTAGGCGCATCTGAAAAAGATGAAAACATTCCACTTAATACAGACCTATTAGGATTTTTACCCTTTAGAATTTTTGGTTCGTTTGTTAATGGATCAATAATATAATTTCCATTTATATCTACTTCATAAATTGGTGGTGATGGAACCATAAGTTTATTAAAGTCTAAAGCAAAAGTCAAAGAATTATATTGATCTAAGAATGTTTTAATAGAAGTCCCAATTCTAAAATTAATAGGAATAAAATCTAGGCTTTTTGAACTTCCATAAGTTATTTTCCCTCCTATATTTGAAAAATGGGATCCAAATGAAAGTTCTGATGTTCTGTTAGCTAATGTAATTTCTTTATTATAATATAAACCAAGATCAACAGAGAAACTATTACCAGCCTTAGCGTCAGAATAATTTGATATACTACCAGTTAAATTAGACCAAATATATCTTGTTGTTCCACCAATGGAAAGATCACTAGTAAGCTTTCTAGAATAAGTAAAAGCTGTACTTAATTCCTTCGGGTTTTCAATACCTAATGAAAGTCCCTGATTATCTGTAAGCTGAATCTCTCCAAGATCAAAGTACTTCATCGATAAGCCAATAGTTTGGACATTATCTAATTTATAAAACCCTGTTAAATAAGATACAGACATATCATCTACTATTTTTCCTAGCCATGGTACATAAGACATCCCAAATCCATATTTTTTATCAATAAATGCAAGCTTAGCATTATTCCAATGAACCGAATTAACATCTGGAGATGTAGCAACCCCTGTCTCACCCATAGCAGATCCTCTTGAATCGGGAGATATTAATAAGAAAGGTACAGCAGTAATAATTGGTCTTCTTGAAGTATCTTGACCACTTAATATTGATGCCTGAGGAAATAAATCAAAGCTTATCAGCAATAAAAAAATAAATATTTTTCTCATTATAATTTCTTAAATAATTTATTATGAACAGTTACTTTTTTTCCGTTAGATAAATTATTGACATGCAATTTATATATATAGATTCCTTGTGGCAAAGGATAACTGTTTAAATCCTTTCCGTCCCAACTTATATCATCTATTGTTTTTGGAGAAAATTCATAATTATTCTCAAAACTATAAACTTTATTTCCTCTTAGATCATAAATTTCTAAATTCACATATATTGATTGATTATCTTGAGGGAGATCAAATTTAAATGTTGTATTGTCATTAAATGGGTTAGGAAAGTTCATAACATTTTTAATATTTAATTGATTATTATCACCAATTATGAATACAACTGACTTAGATGATAAATTATTATAATTATCAGTAATTTTTATTTCTATTTTATGTTTCCCGGATAATAAATTACCAAGAGGATATCTTATAAAGCCTTTTTGATAATCGTCTTTATTATAACTAAAGTATTCATTTAAGTAAATTGTTGTAGTATCATCAATTATTGCAATCATCTTTTGATAAGAATTCACTTCTGTAAGGTTTAAACCACTCTCATCGTAAGCTTCTACAATTAGAAGAGGAGATTTAGAAACCCTATCACCCGATATAAATTCTAAATTATCAATAAAAATATTTATTTGAGGACCTTCATTATCAGATTTAAATTCATTTGAGGTTCCGCCTATAATAAAACCCGAATAATCAATTGCCTCTAAGTATGATATGGTATCGGTTGCAAAAAGATTAATTTTTCCTTTATCAAAATTATAATCAATATTTAAAGGTACTGTAAACTCAAAAGAAAAGGATCCATTAACTACGCTAGAATAACCTTTGAAAATAATATCATCCCATTCACTAAATGAGTATGGATCGCTTTCGTCTCCTAGAGTTAAATTTGAAGAAATTTTATCAAATACCTCAGAAAAAATTTCACCATTAAAATTTTTTACTTTTTCATTATTATCATCAATAATCTCACCTGAAATAAATACTTTCCCTCCTGATTTCAAGGTATCAATATCATTAATGGATATTTTATAATTAGGATAAATTAATTTAAGAGAGGGATCTCCTAATAAGGCAAAATTTCTATTAATTGGTCCACTAAGACTATTATTTTTTGTGTCACGAAAAATGTCACCAAGCCTTCTAAAATTATTATCAATTTTAGTAAATACGTTTTTATAAAATTGATTATTTAGTCTATAATTAGTTTGAGAAAATACTGGCCTAGTAGTTGTTAGAAGTGCTATAGCACCTCCATTATCTTTATTTAATAATAGCTCTCCTCCAGATGAAATGAGAGGATCATCAAACTTTCCAAATTCACAGGTAGCAGTTATAAATAAGGGTAGTTTTGATCTATTATTCCAATTATAAATGGAGTTGTCATCAAGAATTTTTTCTTCAGTCCAAAAAAACTCATTACCATGACCAATATAATTAACAATCATACTTCCATTATCAATTGCTTCATCTAATTTATATTTTGTCTCACTTGATATTTTCACACCATCAACTACTTCTTGTTTAAAATTATCAAGATAAATTTTCCTTATATTGTACTCAGGATTTTGTTCATTCAATAAATTAAAATGATTTTCAGCATCATTTTGATGAACATTATTATCACCATCATCTGCTATCAAATATATGTTTTTTTTCCAATCACCTTTAACTTGATTTTTTTTAGAGTATGTATAAAGTTTATCTACATAATCCTTTGAATCTGAATTATTATTACTTGGAATACGTCCAATACTAACTTCAAGATCATGATCACCGTTTGTATCTTCAATCCATATTCCTTCGTCACTTTCTAAAAATCCAAAGTAGTCATCAGAAGAAAAACTATATATATTGTTTGAAGAATTATAAGACTGATATATTGGTATATAATTAGTATTATTAGGAACTCTATCTTTATAATCGTATGAACAATCTCCAAATAAAAGAACATATTTCAGTTTTTTACTTGATGTATTATAAATATATTTTATATAGTTTCTGATTGCTGATACATCTTGATTACCGGATGAAAATTGATTATAAATATCATTAACATTAGTAATAGATACATCTAAGCCCTCATCTTCTCTCAAAGATTTAATTCTTTGAGCATCTTGTAAGAAATTAGAGTGAGTAATTATTAATAAATCTGGATTATTATTATTTAAAATATTAGAGTTTTCAACTTCCTTGGAAAATAAAGGATAGTTTAAATTTTCAATATCAAATAGGATATTTCTACTAAATGAACTATCATTTTTTATAATATAATAATTGTCATTTTCTTTAAAGGTTTCAAGTTCAATTATATTATATGGATTTGAAATATTCCAAAATTTTAAATTATGATTACCATCTTTATCAATACCATGGTTTGTATTTGTTGAAATATTATATTTTCTAAATAGAGACCTATTCTCTGGAATAGAATAAAATGATATATTTTCACCTATATAACTTAAACCTATGACCCCAGTTATATCAACATAATCCAAATAAGATATAGCAGAATTATTACCAAAATATTTTAGATTAATAAATTCTTGATTAGATGAATAATTAAAATCAGTCATTTCAACTTGACTTAAAATTTTATTACCATATATACCTTCTTTTATAGTGTTCATTTCAAACAGAGCTAATTCAGTATTATCTATACTAACACTAAAAGAAGAAGGAACTGTTGATCTTGATACAAGCCCCAGTTCTAAAGAGACTTTAGAATTTTGAATAAAAATTTTATGTAGGGGAATATTTAATGAATTTCCTGGTGAAAAGATTTCACCATACCAATATCTACCTGACTGAATAATATTATATAAGTCATTCTCATATCTGTAATTAAAGAACACATCGCTAACTTCATCCTCAAAATTACTTGTGGGTGATTCTAAATTTATTTCTCTTGACAAATCCCCATTTATATTTATAAAGTAATAAGCTGTATCTGTATATATGTTTTTTTCAGACTTAATTCTATTTGATATACTATCAAAATGTATTTTATCAGAAGACTGTAAATAAAAATATAAAAACTCATCATTATCAAAAAAATTATCAGAATTTCCATAAAATTTAAGTTGAATCTCTTCTGGATTTATCTTATTTGATAGAGAATTTAATTGTGGTAAAACACCGTTATACCCAGTTCCATAAACTTGAATTTTTTTAGGATCAACATTATCTATTGATATATTATTTTTTTCAAAAAAATTTTTGTCAATTTTAAATACTCCTGACTCAAATACAGCAATTTTAAACCATTCACCATTATCCAAAATTGAAGTTTGTGAAAACAGATTATTAGATAGAAAAAATAAAAGAATAAAATATATAAAACTTGGTTTCATTTAGGTAAAATCAAATAATATAATAACTAAAAAAGATAAAATTTATTTCAAAAATAACCTTGAAATTAATGTTTTAGAAAAAGAATAAAAAACGTAAATAAATACTATAAAAAATAAAATTGAATCACCCTGAGTTATTAATAAACAAAAAGATATAATTAATAGTAAATATTTTTCAATATTATTTTTAATATCAAAACCATTAAATTTTAAACTCATAAACTTAAAATTTGATATCATTAAAAAAGAAAAAATAACTATACTAAAAATTACTAAGTATTGATTTATTAATGAAAAATAGATACCATCATAATTAGCAAGTGAAATAAAGAATAAAGCATTTGCAGGTGTTGGTAAGCCTTCAAAAAAATTATTATTATTTTCCGATGTATTAAATTTAGCAAGTCTAATAACAGAAAATATTAAAATAAGGAAAGATAAATATTTTAGATACTCAATATCATACATTTTTTCAAAGTAAAAATACATTACAGTTGAAGGCAAAACTCCAAAGGAAACGAGATCTGCTAGAGAATCTATCTGTTTCCCAAACTCTGATACAATATTTAATTTTCTAGCAAAAAAGCCATCTAGATAATCTAGTATTAAACAAAAATAAAAAAGAAACAAAATTGATGATACTGCTTCACCACTAATTATATTAATTATACAATAAAACCCAATTATAAGATTAAGAATAGTAAGAAAGTTTGGTATATTATTTTTCAATTTAAAAAGGGATTATTAGTTTTTTCATCATCAATAGTTGTAGTTGGTCCGTGACCCGCATAAATAATAGTATCTCCATCCAATAAAAATAATTTATTTTTAATACTTTCAATTAATATCTCAAAACTACCTCCAGGTAAATCTGTTCTTCCTATAGAATTTTTAAATAATACATCTCCACTAAAACAGATCTTTTCTTTTCTAAAATAAAAACCTAAATGTCCAGGTGAATGACCAGGAAGAGATAATATTTCAATCGATCTTCCTTCAAATTCTAAATTTGAGGATTCATTAATTAGTTTAACTTCTTTATTATGAGAGTATTTTTCAAATCCAAACATTGAAGAATAATTAATCATGTTATCATAAAAATCTAATTCGGTTTCAGGTATAAATGTTTCAATTGAATATTTTTTTGATAAGTATTCAATACCCAAAACGTGATCGATATGTACATGAGTGATAAGAATAAATTGAGGAATTAGTGAATTCTGATCTATATAATTTTTTAATATCATATTTTCATCATCATAATAATTACCTGGATCAATAATAATACACTTACGATTTTTAATAATTAAAAAAGTATTTTCTTGATAATCATTAAATGTAAAAGATTTGATTTCCATCATTTTATAATTTATATGCAAATTTGAGATTTAAATGATTATATATGTAATAAATGATAAAAAAATATGACTACTTGATTATTGGACAGGGCATTGCTGGATCATCATTTGCTTGGACCTCATACTTTAATAAAAAATCATTTATAATATTAGATTCACAAGAAAAAAACTCTGCTTCAAATGCAGCTCTTGGTATATATAATCCAATTACTGGTAGAAGAAATAGTTTGACATGGAATGTCGAAAAACTATTTAACAGTTTAGAAGAATTTTATTTAAATGTTGAAAAAACTATCAAGAAGAACATTTTATTTAAAAAAAAAATTTATCGTCCATTTAAAGATAACAGAGATTATAATGATTGGAATTTAAGATTAGAAAATGATAAGTTTAAAAAATATCTTAGCAAGATTGATAGTAGTGGAATTCTTACGTGTAAAAGTGGATATTTAGATGTTTCTAAATATTTATCAGAAACCAGAAAATATTTTAAATCTATAGATCGTTATAAAAATTATAAATTATCAAATAACCAAGTTATTATAAAAAATAATAGAGTTATAATAAAAGAATTTGATGCAAAAAATGTGATTATGTGTTTAGGAATAAATCAATTAAATATTAATTATTTAAATAAAATCCCTTTGAGAGCTGTTTCAGGAAATAGTATTATTGCTGAAACTAACTTTAATTCTAACCATATTATTAATAAAAAAATTTCAGTAATAAATACTTCTAGAAAGAATATTCATGCAGGATCTACCTATCACAATGGATTTGAAAATAATGGTGTAGATAAACTTTTAAATAAATTGGATGAAATAATCAAAAAGGAATATAAGGTAAAAAAAATAAATTTTGGAATTAGATCTGCATCTGTTGATAGAAAGCCATTAGTTGGTAAGCACCCCACCATTGATAATTTATATATTATTAATGGATTAGGATCAAAAGGGGTAAGTCAATCACCTTATTGTTCAAAAGAATTATTTAATTATATTGAATTAAATAAAAATTTAGATAAAGAGATAAACATTGAAAGATTCATAACGTAGGTGATTAGTATGAGAAACTTAATTTTAATATTTCTTTTAATTATATCGAATATAGTCTATTCACAAAATAGTATATACAATGAGATTGGTAAAAATAGAATTCAGTATGAGTCTTTCAATTGGGAAGTAATCTATACTAACAACTTTGAAGTTTACTATAATTCAAATAGTTTAAATATTGCTGAGATTACATCTAAACATTTAGAGAATAACTTTTCTTCTTTGACAAATTATGTTGGTCATCAACCATTTCAAAAAACTAAGGTTTTTATTTATAACTCTGACAGAGACTTAAATCAAAGTAATATTGGAATAAATGAAACAGATAAATTTTTATCAAGCAATCTTAATTTAAATAATAGAGTAATTTTCAAAATTTCTTTTGATGAAAACATTAATAAGTTTAAACAAAACCTTGATTATGAATTTTGTAAAGTGTTAATAGGTGACTTGATGCATGGCAATATGAGTTTTGCTAAAAGGTTTGGTAAAGTTTCATTTATTAATATCCCAAACTGGTTCTCAGAGGGAGCAGCCAGATATCTTGCATATGGGTGGGACATTAATATGGATAATGTTATTAGAGATTATTTTTTAACTGAAAATAAGAAATCAATAAATAAAATAACTGAAAGTCAATCAAAATATATAGGTCAAAGTATATGGAACTATATCTCAATTACCTATGGAAAAAACACAATTTCAAACATAATAAATTTGACAAAGCTTTTAAGAAACCCAGAGAAAGCAATTGCAAGTTCACTAGGAATAAACTTTAATAATTTAATTAATAATTGGTCTAACTTTTATAATTCAAATATTATTCAAGACTTTAATAGAGTTATAACTAAACCAGAAAACAGATATAGTGGAGTTATTGATTTAAAAGTAGATCCAAATAATGAATTTATTCTTTTTAGTTCTATTAAAAAAAATCATAAAAAATTAAGTTTGGTAAATAAAGACTCCAATAAAATAAAGATAATTGATAAATCAAAAAATAATAACTTCGAAGAATCTTACTTTTTTCAATGGTTAGATTCTGAAAACATTTCATATATAAAATCT
>CESB01053717.1_pt1 | contig 11335 bp, 11 predicted proteins | sample 531071 | NCBI WGS metagenome assembly CESB01 (sample SAMEA2621259, study PRJEB7988) | marine metagenome | biome: marine biome (ENVO:00000447); feature: surface water layer (ENVO:00002042); material: "saline water (ENVO:00002010), including plankton (ENVO:xxxxxxxx)" | depth 5 m | reverse complement strand
ATATATATATCAAAATATTTTATATTTATTTATTATATATTAAAATATGAAAAATATAATCAAGACATTATTATGGCGTGATTTATTACCACTCGCTCTAGCTGTATATCTAGGAACTGTCTTTCAAAATTTCTTTAAAAGTCTCGTTAGTCATATTATTTTACCTCTTATCGCTAATATCACTCCTTTCTATTTAGGTACAATATCAGAACATAAAATAGATTATAAAGAACTTACCATTGATACCATTACACTTATTATCGCTATTATAATTATATACATATTTGTTAAATTTATTATAATATATAGTAAATAATTATAACATTTCTAATGCCTTCTCACATGCCATTTGTTCTGCCTTTCTTTTTATTTTATGATATGCACTTGCCATAAATATTAATACTTTATCAAAATCTTTCATATATTCTTGTATCTTCGAGAAAACTTTAAATTGTTCAAATGGAATTGCATTATTTGGCGATGTTTCGTGTATTTGTTGACCTAAACATATATATACACCCATTTTATATCCTTCCTCCTCTTCACATTCCAATTCTATGTAATGAGGTGTTACCTTAAACTCTTTTTGGATTTTTACTTGTAATCTATTTTTAAAATTATCATCTGTATCTATTAACACTGTCCAATCTATATGCTTCTCAAATATACTTTCTATAAATATTTGAGCTATTTGAAATCCTGGACCTGTTACAAATACATTATCAAACCATTTATCTTCATCGTGTATTGATATCTTGTTAAAATCCAAAAATAATGCACCTATAAATGCTTCAAATAAACATCCCAACTTTTTTACATTAGTCCTTGTATTCTTTTCTTCCGCATGTTTTGATATTATTAACCACTTGTGTAATCCCATTTCATATGCCATTCTACCTATATTTTCATTCTTTACTATTGCTATCTTCTTTTCTGTCATAAATCCTTCATTTTCTTTAGGAAATCTTCTATACAAGTAATATTTTGTTATAAGTTCTAGTACTCCATCACCCAAAAATTCTAAACGCTCATTTGATTTTGTTGATAACGGTAAACAATCTGGTGGTTTTTCAACTACAATTATATTTTCTTGTTCATTTTCTAAATGAGGACGTCTTACATATGATTTATGTACAAATGCTCTTCTATATAATTCTGAATTAAATACTTTACCCGGTACTCCATATTTTGTTAAAATATTTTGTATATCATTTAGAACTATTTCTTTATTATTTGTGTTAAATGGATTAAAAATTAATTTTTCTCCAACTTGCTGTATATCATCATCTAATTTTTGACTCATACTATATTTATTATTATTCTTTTATATTCTTATCAATTTTACTTTTTATATTACATATATATATAATGTTGGCTGCTATTATTGCTCTTTGTATTGTTATTGGTATTTTTTTCTTGATATACTTTTCTTATAAAGAAAAACAGGAATATAAAGAACAAAATTCAGATTATGGACCCGATGGATTTAGAAATAAATTTTCAAAAAGACAAAGATATTATAATACACGATTTAGATAGATTATATAGGTTCTGTTAAATATAAAGTATCTAAATTATTAAAATAATCTTTGTAGACAATATCAGGTATAGTATAAAGTAGATACATGTATAATAAAACTAACATTGTTAATAAAATCATTTAAATATAGAATGATTTTATTTTACAAAAAAAATTTAAATATTAAGATATTACAATAATATATGGATAGTTTGATTAATAGATTTAAAGAAAAACCAATACCTAAAACATATAAAAATGTAACTATTAATATTCCTATTATAACAAAATACACAAATGATTATGTTTTTGAAGATGAAAATGAAAAAATAGAAATGGAAAAAAAAATACTTAATATTGATACTTCTAAATTTAAAAAAAAGGTTCTTCAACCAGAAATTATTGATCAAGATACATTACAATCTATCGATAATTATGAAGAATATTTAAAATACGATAATGTTGATATTGAAGGAAGAGAAGACATGAGTGAAGAACAACAATTAGAACTTAACAAATCATTATCTAGTTTCGGATTACCTGATAATAAATTACTCCAAAGAGAAGAAGAAGAAGGGAAAATTGAAGAATTACAAGAAAATATATCTGAAGAAAAAGATGAAATTCAAGATGAAATTCAAGACAAAAATATAGAAGAAGAAAAAGAAGAAACTATAGAAGACAATCAAAATCAACAAACTATACAATATATTGAAAAATTAACAGGACAAGATAATATAGAACCTACTAAAAAAGGTAGAAAAAAGAAAATATTAGAAAATGACGAAGAAACCATTAGAATCGATACCGATGTTTTACCTGATTATACAAACGACATAATTGTTCAAAAATTACCAAAACAAGATAATTTCTTTGATAATAAACCTATTATCTCAACCATGAATAATAGAGAAGAATTTATTAACTATATTAACTCGTTCTTTAAAAAGAAAAAATATATTAAACTCGATGATGCTAAAAAAAGTAAAGATGATAAAAGTTTATATAAAAATCAAAAAATTATTGTTGATTATCTAAATATATATTCGCCATACAGAGGATTACTAATATATCATGGATTAGGTAGTGGAAAAACATGTGCTTCTATTGCTGTTGCCGAGAATTTCTTAGCATCTGCTTCATCTGTTTCTATCGCATTAACTGAAGGTATAATGAATCCTAAAAAAATTGTTGTATTAACACCCAAATCTCTAAGAAAAAATTACATTGAACAATTAAAAGAATGTGGTAATAAATTATTCAGAAAAAATCAATTTTGGGAATTTGTACCTATAAGTAAAGATTATCCTGTAGAACTTTTATCTAAATATCTTCATCTAGATAAAGAATATATTGAAAAAAAAGCTAATCCTAATCCGTCTATGAAAAAAAAAGGAGGAGCATGGATGATGGATGTCAGAAAATCTTCTAATTACGTTACTCTTAACGCAAAACAGAAAAAAAGTTTAGATGAACAACTTAATAAAATGATTGAAGAAAAATATGAATTTCTAAGCTATAATGGACTAACTACTAAATTTAAAAATGAAATAAAAAAGAAAAATGCTGATAACCCTTTTGATAATAAAGTTGTTATTATTGATGAAGCACATAATTTTATTAGTAGAATTGTAAATAAACTTGGAAAAACCAATAAAGAACAAATAAATGATATTGATATTAAAGTCTCTTTAAAATTATATGAATTCTTAATGTCAGCTCAAAATACTAGAATAATATTATTAACAGGAACACCAATTATTAATTATCCAAATGAAATTGCAGTATTATTTAATATTCTTAGAGGATATATCAAAACATTTAATGTTATGCTCGATAAATCTAATTTAACTGTTACATTATCTGATATACAAAAAATGTTTAGTGATAATTTTATAAGTGATTACATTGACCTAGAAGGTAATCAGTTAATTATCTCTAGAAATCCTAATGGATTTTTAAATAAATATAAATTATCAGATAAAAAATATTTAGGTGTCGAATTAGATACTAACCCTATATACGATTATAATAATGATGAATTTTTTATTGGTGAAATTAAAAAAATATTAAAATCCAATAATCTTAAATTTGATGAAAATATATCCATTCAAAATTATAAATGTTTACCCGACACATTAGACGAATTTAAAAATATGTTTATTAACGAACAAGATGGTATAGAAGTTAAAAATCAAATTTTAATGAAAAAAAGAATTATTGGTCTAACTTCTTATTTTAAAAGTTCTAGTGAAGAATTAATGCCTAATATCAAAAAAATAAATGAAATTATTATACCTATGAGCGACCATCAATTCAAAGTTTATCAAGATATTAGATTAGAAGAAAGAAAACAAGAATCTAATAGTAAAAAAATTAAAAGACTAACTAAATTACAAAATGCTTATGACGATAAAAGTCTCTCTACTTACAGAATTTTTTCCAGACAATTTTGTAACTTTACATTTCCTGAATCCAACAAAAGACCTATGCCAAAAGATTCTATAGAAAAAAGTGTTGAAGATACTATTACTACATGTTTAAAAGATGATGAATTTGAAGAAGAATGTGACGATATACTTAATGAAGTTGGAGAAACTAAAAAATACTCTGATAGAATTCAAAAAGCATTAGTAGATTTAAAAGAATCTGATGCTCTATTAAAATCAAATGAAAATGGTCTTAAAATATATAGTCCAAAATATCTTAAATTATTAGAAAATCTTGAAAACCCTGATAATATTGGTCTTAATCTTATTTATACTCAATTTAGAACTGTTGAAGGAATTGCTGTTATATCTCTAATATTAGAAAAAAACGGTTACTTTCAATTTAAAATTAAAAAAAAAGGAGTGGATGATTGGACTATTGACCTATCTGAAGAACAATTAAAAAGTAAGAAATTGTTTGCTTTATTTACGGGTGATGTAAGTGAAGATGAAAGAGAAGTCATCAGAAGAATATATAATAGTGAATGGGATTCATTACCTAAAGGTCTAGTTGAAGAATTAAAATCTATACATACAAATAATTTTTATGGAGAGATTATTAAAATTTTTATGATTACCTCTGCTGGTGCAGAAGGTATTAATTTAAGAAATACTAGATTTGTTCATATTATTGAACCTTATTGGCATCCTGTTAGAACCGAACAAGTTATAGGTCGCGCTAGACGACTTAATAGTCATGATGATTTACCAAAAAATATGCAAGATGTTGAAGTATTTATCTACTTAATGACATTCACTAAAAATCAAATTCAAAATGAAATGGCACCAGATATCAGAAAAAATGATGTTAGTAAAATTAATAATGAAAGTAATCCTCTAACTAGTGATGAAACACTTTACGAAATATCAAAATTTAAAGAAAACTTAGTTCAACAAATATTACAAAGTGTCAAAGAATCTGCTATTGATTGTTCTGTACATAGTGCTACATCAAAAGAAAATATTAAATGCTTTACTGTAGATACTAATAATAAAGATGAATTTATGTTTAACCCTAATATTAAATTAGATAAAACCGATGATGTTATTCTCGAAGAACAAAAATTAAATCCTAAAAAACTTGTAAAATTTCAAGCTAAAAAGAAAAAAATTGGTGATACATATTATGCAATTAAAAAGGATGAAAATGGTGAATTAACAAATGAAGTATATGACTTAGATGAATATATCCAATTTTCTAACGGTGAACTACAAAATCCTCCTACCAAAATCGGCAACTTTATTATAGAAAAAGGTAAAGCTAAACTAATTTAATTCGTACTATAGTTTTTATTACTTTATAACTACCTCCTTCGCTATTTTTTTTATTACATCATCACATTCCTTTTCACTATTGTTTATTACTTTTGTCACTATATTTGTATAATCATCACTCTTTTCCTCCATACATTTTGGGTTTTCTTCTAACCATGTATGAAGCTGTTTGGTACTCTCCTTGTCTATATGAGTTATCGCCTTTTTCATTATTTCTCTGTTATCATCCTTTTCCCACGTATCATTATCTTTTACATACAATACCTCTTTTTTTACATCACTACAATGTACAGGTCTTTGGTGTAAATCTAATTCCTTTAAACCATCTATTATTATCTTTGACATACCTTCACTATAACCTAATCTACCAGTATTTTCTAAATCTGCTGAACATATCTGTAATGATTTTACAAAATCCATCAAGTTCATAGCATCTTTACACGTCTCATTTAAAAAGATATTTAAATTGAAATTATTTGTCATATTATTTGTTGTATTTCCTATTTTTGGTATTATTTCTTGTATATGATTTATATGTTCTTTTTGTTGGTCTATTAACATTGTTTGCAATTCTGTATTCTGTTTGATTAATTGATGAATCATACCTTTTAATTCTTTTTCATCTTCTACTTTTTCTTCATTTTTTTCATTTTTTTCATTTTTTTCAAATTCATCTATTTTAGTACATTTTTGCCTATGTTTCCACAGTCCCGTTCTATTCTTGTAAATTTTACCACATGAACACAAAAATGGTTTGGCGTTTTTTGGCGTTTTTTTGGTTTCCAATGTTTCCATTTTGTGTTTTGCTGTCATTATATGTCTATTCCATTCACTAGTTTTACTACATGTAAAGTCACATTTTTCACAAAAATAATTTTCGGCGTTTTTTTGGCGTTTTTTCGTTTCCATTTGTTTCCTTATATTGGAAACATAAAAAACGCCTAAATCGTTTTTTTAAAAAATTAAAAAAAAAGTTATGGTAACAAATGAAAAATAAAAAAACGGAAATTAGACGATTATCGTCACAACCACTTTTTTCTGAAATTTAAAAAATATTCTTCACTGAAAATTTGAAATTTCAAAAGTCAAATCTTGAAATTTCACTGAAGAATTTTTTTTTAAAAAAAAAAAAAAAGTTAGTGGTGTTAATTTCCTCAACAAAGTATCATCCAAAACATATGATATATGATTAACATTCAATATATATAATTAATAATTATTGACAGCATAAATATTAATTAAAAAGTTTATTTCTGAGTTTTTCCATTTCTTTATCAGGTATTTTTTGTTTTGAAAAGTAGTCCCAGGATTTATTTTTAGATATCATTTCAGTTAGAAAGTATATAGAATACATACCACATTCACCATCTCTACTTTGATGTTCTAAAGGATAATTAGTTTTAGTTTTAAATTGTATTTCATAATTATTATTTTTAACTTTATCGATGATACATTTAACATTTTTGGGTATAGTACCAGCAGCACTATCAAAGAAATATATAATATGATTATTTAGGTCAATATAAAGTGTAACCCAATGAGAGCCGGGTTCATCATGGTCATCTAAGTTAAAAACAATACCAATGTCACTGATATTTCTTTTGAGATATTTATCTAAATCAAAATGTTTAAGTTCAGGCCAAACATAATCGTTTAAATCTTGGTCAAACTCATAATAGTTAAGAGGGGATGGTCCAATAAACTCAAAGAATTTATATATTTTTTCATATTGGTTCATAATTTTAGATATATCTTTATTACTTAACCATTCTCGAGGATTTTTAATCCAAGATTTTGGTCTATCAGGAGCAAATGTTTCATAATCAATTTGAAGTTTGTAAGTAAGTTTTTTAATCCAACATCTTTCATTATTACAAACATGAGACATTTTATCATTTAATTGTTGCCATATTTCATTAAAATCATCTGATAAAATTTTATCATTTGGGTGTCGTAAATTCCAACTATTTCTGAGTATTAATAAATTTTTCATAGTGTAGCAAGATTGATTATTTTCAGAAAGTACAGTAGAGTAAGGACTACAAATCTGATTATTAGAATTAACTTTATTCATATAAATTATAATATTATAAAAAATATAAATAATTAAATTTGGTTTCTTTCTTGTCGAGTAGAATTATAGAAGTTGAATGTATTTTTTGGAACAGGTGGAACATTACTATTACTTAATTTAGGATAATCAAATAAGAGTTTATTCGGAATAATATAATTATCATTTTTAATATTAACTTTGTACATATCAGAATTAGATTCTGGTATAAAAGATTTTGCATCTTTTTTTGCAAGAATATCATGATACCATAACTTATTTTCAATAGGTATTTCGTTTTTATATTTATAAAATTCGGTACCTTTTTCAATAGGAGTTTTAACATCAAAGTTTGGTGGGATAACACCTCTTTTAAATATTTCTGTGTTATATTTAGTTGCTAAAGAGGGTACTGAATTATATTCATTCTTTAAATTAAAATAATTTGCTAAATTATATTTTGATTCTTTTTTATAAAGTTCATTTTCTTGTTTTACGTGACAAATGTAAGCATCGTTAAAATTGTTAAACATAATATTATATACTAATATTATTTTTAATTATTTTAAATGAATTATTTATAGTGTTTTGACACACATACCGTATAACAAACGGTTTTGGAAATAGAATATAATAGAAAAGAATTGTGCGGCTAAAGCAGCTGTGATTTTAGTGAACCATGTAGTTGGTTTGCTGTACATAAGAGTACCAAGTAAAGAAATAACAGCTAATGCTAATGTAATCAGAGAGATAATAGCAAATATTAAAAATAGATTACAGTAGTTACTATTTAAAGGTCCTAGAAACATATCGAAAAATTCATTAAAACTCATCATTATATATAAGTATAAGAAAATTCCTTAATAGTTTATAAATTAATTTAAAGATATTTATATTATATATATTAATGTTTCTTACTACATTAAAAATAGTAATACCTGAAGAATTAAAAAATATGTATGAGATAGCTATTAATAACAATAATAAAGATATTGATTCTAATCCTTATCCGAATTCTGGATTTGATTTATTTGTACCAGATGATATTACAGTATTACCAGGTGAAGTAAAGTTTATTTCTCATGAAGTAAAATGTGAAATGAAGGACAGAAGTGGGTATTATTTATATCCACGTTCATCGATATCTAAGACACCTTTAATGATGGCAAATCATGTAGGTATAATAGATTCTGGTTATAGAGGTAATATAATTGCAGCGGTTAGAAATGTAAGCAAAGCACCTTATATAATTGATAGAGGTACAAGATTATTTCAAATATGTCATGCAACATTAAAACCATTTTATATTCAATCTGTATCTGAACTATCAGATACAAGAAGAGGTGAAGGTGGGTTTGGTTCTACAAACATTCCCTTATTATCATTTGAAGTTAATGAGTCAACTGAATCAATTTCAGCGCTAGGCGATGGTATTTAATTTAAATATTATTGAATTTATCTACGAATTGTTCAATAGACATAATAGTTACATTATGTGATTGAGCATCTTTAATTTTATTACTATTATCGTTAATAGACTTACATACAAGAATATGTGTGTTTTTATTTACAGTATTTTGTATATTAACCTTGAAATTATTTTCTAATGATTTGATAACTTGAATAGGTCTGCATCCAGTAAATACAATATTTTTTTTAAATAGTTCATGATTATTAAATTGGCAATTATCATCAGTATCAGTATAATTATCACAGGTGTTATATTCTAATTTGTCTCGTAAATTCATAGTATTTATAAATTTAATAAATTCAGGTATTTTATTGACAAATTTAGAAGAAGTTTTTTCTGCCATATTAGGCATATCTTGAACAATAGATATTTTTTCTGATTTAGAATGCATAGAAGTGAGTATATCATTTTGTTCATTTAATATAATTTGAAATTTTTTTTCACCGAATCCGTGACCAAAAATATTAGATGCATGCATAAGTTTGGGTAAAGTAGCATTTTTAATAGCAGATTGTATATTGTTATAAATTTTATTAGCCAATTTGTCTTTAAATCCATCGATAGATAATAGTTCATTGACGGTAACATTAGATATTTTAAATATAGTATTAAATCCATTATCAATAAGTTTATTAATATTTCCTTTACTTAGTCCTTCAACACCAATAATAGTGAAAAATCCAAGTATATTTTTAAATAATACATCATTATCATGTTCTTTATTTTTAATTATAATATCAATATTAGTATTATTCCATTCATATTCGACATCTGGCATACTTATAATAGATGCTGGAGAAATAGTTTCCATTATATATGGAATAACATCACCACTTCTAATAATTTTAACAACCGCACCAATACCGAGTTTATTTTTAACAATAAATGCAGCATTGAATCCTGTAGCATGATGTATAGTAACGCCACCTAATTGTATAGGTTCAATATGAACTCTTGGTTTTAATAGTCCATCCTTAGATGGATTCCATTCGATATGTATAATTTTAGTTTCTGCAATTTGTTCATCATGCATCATTTTAAATGCAAATGAATGGTCTGGGTTTTTATTTTGTCTTTTATAAATTTCATTATTTGTAATAATAATACCATCACATTCATATTTATAGCTTTCTCTGAAATATTTTAGATTGTTAGATAGTAATGTATTTGATAATTTATCTATAAAATAGTATGGTATAGAATAATCAATAAAATGTTTATCTAACATATATAATTGTTCGAATGGTTTTAATATTGGATACATAATTTCATATGGTACAAAATGAATATGAGATAATTTATCAATATCAATACTTTTGGAGTTGATAATACCAGAAACAAAATTTCTTGGATTTGAAAATTCAAAACTGTAATTATCTAGAAAATCATCTTTAGATATAATAAATTCACCTCTAACCGTAATTGTATTTATATTAGGTAAATTTAAGAAAGGAATAAAATGACTGATATCTTGTCCAATAGTTCCGTTACCTCTAGTGTATAGTTTTTGAATACCAGATTCATTAGAATAAAGACCACTAACACCATCTAATTTGGGTGTAATAATATATTTTCCTTTGTATTTTTTAACCCAATTATCTAGTGATTTAGAGTCAGATTTTATTTTATTCATAGATGGCATGAAGTATGGAAGAGTAACTTTATTTTTTCCTTTAACATCCGCACCAATTTGATTTAAAGTAGGATTATTAGGATATTTTTGTTCCATATATTCTTTAATGATATCGTATTCATTATCATTAACAATGGATGTACCATTAAAGAATGCATCGTTACATTCTTTAATAAGTTTTGAAATCTCTTTTTCAGTTAAATTATCCAAGTAATCAATTCCATGTAGTTGAAATTCGCGTATTTTAATATTTGTATTCACCATAATTTCATTTATAAATATATCTTTAAATATAAATGAAATCAATTTTTTCTAGTTTTACGTTTTTTTTTAATGTTTTTTTTTGATTTTCTAGGTCTCCTAGACTTTCTTTTACCTCCTTTATATCTCTTTTTACGAGAGCGGATTAAGTGTTGTAATTGATAATTTTTATCATATGATTCTCCAGATGATGGTTGACCAGTTACTGGTTGAAAATTATTACCAGCTTCTCTATAAAATACTGGTGCATCATCTGGATTAGTACCAATATAACCATAACCATCTCTGTTACCATATTTATAAAATCCTTCATATAATGTATCACCATGAGGATATTTAGATGATGGTAATGAACGATGTAATCCTTTACCATGTGGAATTAATTGATGATCTTCATTTTCTGCAAGTTGACCAATATAATTAGTTCCATCAGGAAATCTATATGTACCAACATTTTCTTTGAACATACCAGGGTTGTGTAATAATTGTGATAAATTTTTCAACTTATCTTGACCTCTTTCAATAAATTTACCTAAATTGGGATTTCCTATAAGTTCGTTTCGAACAAACTTTTCAGCTTCGTTTCTATTTTTTCCGGTTACATCCATAATATTTCTTATTCCTATTTCACTTTGTG
>CESB01148828.1_pt1 | contig 11341 bp, 10 predicted proteins | sample 531071 | NCBI WGS metagenome assembly CESB01 (sample SAMEA2621259, study PRJEB7988) | marine metagenome | biome: marine biome (ENVO:00000447); feature: surface water layer (ENVO:00002042); material: "saline water (ENVO:00002010), including plankton (ENVO:xxxxxxxx)" | depth 5 m | reverse complement strand
AATGTTATTCAATTAATTTCAGAAAAAAATTATTCTATAACTTTGAGGCCATCTGGAACTGAACCAAAAATTAAGTTTTATTTTAGTTTATCTGATGACAATAGTGAAGAAAATAAAAAAAAATTATCTAATCTTATTAATGAAGAGATTTTAAATATCAAAAATAACTATGAGTAGTTTAAATAATTTATCTTCTTGGAAAGAAATAGGTAATCATTCTAATAAGATTTCACAAAAATCCTTAAATGAGATCTTCAAGGAGGATAAGGATAGGTTCAATAAATTTTCTATTCAAGAAAAAGATCTACTTCTAGATTTTTCAAAAAATCATATAGATAATAAAATGATGAAATTATTTTCTCAGCTATTAGTCGACATTGATCTAAAAGGCAAAATACATGATTTATTTAATGGTGAAAAAATTAACACCTCAGAGAATAGATCTGTATTACACTTTCTCTTAAGAGGCAGTTATACTTCAAAAACTAAAGAATTATATGAAAATGATGTAAAAAAAGGTCTTGATAAGTTAAAATTATTTTCAAAAAAATTCCAAAATGGGGAATTAAAAGGTTATTCTGGAAAAATAATTAAAAATGTTATTAACATAGGTATTGGGGGATCTGATTTAGGACCAAAAATGATATGCGAAGCATTAAAATATTACTCTAATAGAAGTGTAAATAATTATTTTATATCTAATGTCGACCCCAGCAATCTTTCTGAAGTATTACTCAATGTAGACCCCAAGGAATCAATTTTTATTATTTCATCAAAATCTTTTGGTACAATTGAGACACTAAAGAATGCGAATGTATGCAAAAATTGGTTTTATAATCAATCGAAAAATAGTGAAAGTCTCAAAAAGCATTTTTTTGGAGTGACTGCTAACACTAAAAGAGCAAAAGAATTTGGGATAGAAGAAAATAATATTTTTCCAATCTGGGACTGGGTTGGTGGAAGGTACTCTTTATGGTCATCAGTAGGTTTACCAATTATATTAAAAATTGGATTTGAAAATTTTGAGATGTTGTTAAATGGAGCAAATGAAATTGACAATCATTTCAGAGAGCAACCTTTTAATAATAATATTCCTGTTGTACTGGGATGTTTAGGTATTTTATATAATAATTTTCATAATTGTGAAACACATGCCATTTTCCCTTATGACGATTACCTAAAATATTTACCTATGTATTTACAGCAAGCAGATATGGAAAGTAATGGCAAAAATATATCAAAAAATTCATCAGAAGTAAATTATAATACTGGTCCTATAATATGGGGTGATGTAGGAACAAATGGGCAACATTCTTTTTTTCAACTTATTCATCAAGGAACAAAAAAAATTCCTTGTGACTTTATAGGTTTTGTAAATTCTAATAATGAAAAAGAAGAATTACATGAAATATTATTATCAAATATGATTGGACAGACTATGGCATTAATGAAAGGGAAAAATGGTGCAGAAGTTGAAAAAGAACTTGGAAATAAGAATAAGTATAATAATTATGATATTCTCAAAAATTCTAAAATATTCAAAGGGAACAAACCATCTAATACTTTACTATTTAATAAACTTACTCCTTATAATCTAGGTAGATTGATTGCTATATATGAACATAAAATTTTTGTACAAGGCTCTATATGGAATATAAATAGCTTTGATCAATGGGGAGTAGAATTAGGTAAAGTATTATCTGATGAAGTTTATAATAAATTAAAAAATAAAGACAAATCTTATATTGATAATTCTACAAAAGGTCAATTAGACTTTATAGAAAAATTCAGGCAATAATATATCCTGCAATATTTCCAGTTAAAAGAGTAGCTAGTGTCGCTGCTAATAATGCTCTTAAACCTAATTTTGATATATCTTCTTGTCTTGAAGGAGCCATAGAACCAATACCTCCTATTTGAATAGCTATAGAACTAAAGTTAGCAAATCCACATAGAGCGTAAGTTGAAATTAATATTGATTTTTCAGATAAAAGACCAGCTGATTTCATCTCTGCTAAATTAACATACGCTATAAATTCATTGAGAACAAATTTTTGACCCAAGAGACTACCTACTAAAACAGTTTCATCCCAATTAATACCTATCATGAAAGCAAATAATCTAAATACTTGGCCTAAAAGAAATTCCATGGATAGTTTATTAAACTGCCCATTAGAAGATGCTTTAATCCAATCATTAATTGATGTTATATCTCCAAAAAATTCCAAAAAATAATTAAGCATATAAACTACAGCAAGAAAAGCTAGTAACATAGCTGCAATATTTAAAGCTAATTTTAACCCATCTGAAGCACCTTTTGCCAGGGCATGTATCGCATTTGACCCTAAATCTTCATTTGATAAATCTAAATTATTATTGATACTATTATTCTTATTTTCAGGTTGAAATATCTTAGAAATAACAATTCCAGCTGGTGCATTCATTATTGATGCAGTTAATAAAATTGTAGCAAATTTTAAAGATTCATCAGAATCTGATCCACCTAATAAAGCAACATATGCGGCAAAAACACCACCAGCTATAGTTGCCATCCCACCAGTCATCAAACACATTAATTCTGATTTTGTCATATTTTTAATATATGGTTTAACAAGTAATGGAGCCTCTGTCTGACCTAAGAAAATATTTCCAGCGGCAGATAATGATTCAGCTCCTGAGAGTTTCATTGTCTTAGACATTATCCATGCAATAGATTTGACAATAATTTGTAGAAATCCCATATAATATAAAAATGCGCTTATTGCTGAAAACAATATCACAACAGGTAATGCTGAAAAAGCAAATCCATTAAAAGATGCATCTGGAAATAAAAATAGAGTGCCTTCTTTAGAAAAACCAATTAATAAAACAAAAAACTTACTAATACCACTAAATATAGATTCGACAAAAGGTACATTAGTAATTAAAATTGCAAAAATTAATTGCAAGACAATTCCTGAAAGAACTAGTCTCCAATTAATACTCTTTTTATCAGATGATAATAGGTAGGCAATAGAAATAATAAAAATAAAGCCAATTATAAACCTAATTAAATCCATTAGTTTCTTCTTTTAATTTCATCTCTAACTCTAGCCGCAAATTCATAATTTTCTTCTGCAATTGAATTAGTTAATTTTTTATTAAGCTCCTTTATTGAAAAATCTTTAAGTGTTTTCACTTTACCTTCCTCATTTACTTTTTTATCGACTTCTGTTTCATCAAAAATAATACCAGCTTCATCCAAAACTTTCTCATCTACATAAATATTTGCCTTATATCTAATTGCAATTGCTATTGCATCAGAAGGTCTTGAATCAATACTGTGTTTTTTATTTGAATCTGATATAATAATTTTAGAGAAAAACACTCCATCTTTTATGTCAGTAATTAAAACTTCATTTACAATAAAATTTATTTTTTTTAGAAAAGATTTAAAAAGATCATGAGTCATTGGTCTATTAGGAATTATTTTTTCTATTTCCATCGCAATAGACTGAGCTTCAAACATCCCAATAATTATTGGCAATCTTCTTTCTCCTTTATTTTCTTTTAATACTAATGCAAAAGATCCTGTTTGAGAATCGACACTAGATGATAAACCTAAAATATCTAACTTAACTTTTTTCATTCTAGCCTAAAGAATTTAAGATTTTAGGTACAACCTCAAAAGCATCTCCAACTATTCCATAATCTGCAGCTTTGAAAAAAGGAGCTTCAGGATCATTATTAATTACTATAATCGTTTTAGAGGAATTAACTCCTGCTAGATGTTGAATAGCCCCTGAAATTCCAATCGCAAAATAAATTTTTGGAGAAATTTTCAATCCTGTTTGACCTACATGTTCATGATGTGGTCTCCAACCAGCATCGGATACTGGTTTACTACATGCTGTAGCTGCATTTAATTTTTTTGCAAGATCTTCTATCATTTGCCAATTTTCAGGGCCTTTTAATCCCCTACCAGCAGAGATAACTATATCAGCATCATTTAGAGAAATATCTTCTTCTATAATTTTTTGTTCTAAAATTTTAAAATTTGAATTTTCAGAAATCTTAGAATCGACTTTTATTACATCAACTTTTTTATCAAAATTTCGAGACTCAATAATATTTTTATTCAATAAATAAATACATGAATCATATTCATTAACCGTTTGAGATTGAGCTTTTCCAGTAAAAATAGAAGAAGATATTTTACCATTTTTATCTATTTTTAATACATTAGAAGCAATTGGGAATTTAAACTTGATCGAAATTTTTGAAGATAACTCTTTAAATATATTTGAACTTGGTGAGAAAATATTTTTAATACCATGATCATTAATTATTTTTTCAATAGCAGAAAAATTATTAAAATCATCTATCACAAATATTTTATCAAAACCTTTGTTACCTAATGATGAAATATAAGTTTCATTATTATTTGATGTAAGTCCATAAACTTCTTTTTTAAATTCATTTGCTATAGTTGCAGCTTGAGAAGATGACTCACTTATTACACTCTTATTAAACTCTATAAAAACTAAGGTTGACATTATAAATTTTTAAGTTTTAATTCATCGATTAGTACTTCTAAATTATCTTTATCAATATATCTTATCTCCTCTTTTTCTGGAGGAAGCGTAAACTTATCTTGCTTTAATGATGCTTTAACTTCAATAGGTTCAATAACAGATAACTCCTTAGATCTAGCGTTCATTATCCCTCTCATATTTGGGATTTTCCATTCTGCAATAGGTTCTTGACATCCTAAAATTAAAGGGAGGCTTGCTTTTATTTTCTCAATACCAGATTCAGTCTCTCTCTTAATTATTACACTATTATCATCTTCAAGATCTAAAAATGTTACAGGGTTGAAAGTCTGAATATCAAGTAATGCACCAGATAGATAATGAACTAATCCAGAATTATAGTCAATTGATTCTTTACCCATTAATATCAAATCAAAGTTATTTTTTTCAATAAAATGAGAAATATTATGAGCTACAAAATTTGAATCTATAGGTTCTGAATTAATCCTATATGCTCTATCAGCTCCAATGGCCAACCCTTTTCTTAACAATGGATCATTTTCAGATAAACCTACATTTAACAAACTTATATCAATTTCAGAATTTTTTTCTTTTAACTCGACAGCCCTTGCTAGTGCATAATCTTCATAAGGACCAATAATAAATTGTATATTATCTTTATTAAATTTATTTTCATCAGTAAAAGAAACCTTGGAAGTTGTATCAGGTACACAAGAAATACAAACTAGAATTTTCATAATATAAATTTAAAATGGATCATTTTCGTTCTTAGAATTGAATCCATTATTTGCTTTACTTTGAAATTTCTTAACTTCATTCTGATCTAAAGATGACATATCTGCAAATTTTGCAAATCTTTCAATAAACTTTAATTTAACTTTTCCTGTTGGTCCATTTCTATTTTTTCTCAATAATATTTCGGCTACACCTGCAGTTAAATTTCCATCTTCATCTTCGGTAATATCATACCTATCAGCTCTATAAATAAATAATACCATATCAGCATCTTGTTCAATTGAACCAGACTCCCTTAAATCAGATAAAACAGGTCTTTTATCGCCTCCCCTAGTTTCAACAGCTCTACTTAGCTGGGACAAAGCTAATACAGGAACATTTAATTCTTTTGCAATAGCTTTTAAAGATCTAGAAATTGATGCAATTTCTTGTTCTCTATTTCCAGATGACTTCCCATACTCTCCAGTCATTAACTGAAGATAATCAACTATAATACACTGAATATCATGCTGAGATTTTAATCTTCTGGACTTAGCTCTTAATTCTAAGATACTTAAAGCCGGTGTATCGTCAATAAAAATTTTTGCATTATTTAATTGATCAGTTTTATGAAGAAGTTGCTGCCACTCATAATCTTTTAAATTTCCTTTTTTAATTTTATCACTGTCTAATTCAGCTTCTGAGGAAATTAATCTATTAACAATTTGTAATGATGACATCTCTAAAGAAAAAATAGCAACTGGTTTATCATGATCTATTGAGGCATTTCTCATCATAGATAAAACAAAGGCTGTTTTTCCCATTGATGGCCTTCCTGCAATAATTATAAGATCAGAGGGCTGCCAACCAGATGTTATATTATCAAGATCTATAAACCCAGAAGGAACACCAGTTATACCATCTTTTCTTGATTTTTTGGATTCTAACTCATCTATTGCCTCCTTCATAAGACCTTTAACCTGAGAATAGTTCTTTCTAATGTGAGACTCTGAAATATCGAATAAAGATTGTTCTGTATTATCCAGTAAGTCAAAAACATCAGTTGTATCTTCATAAGCTTCTTTTTGTATTTCACCAGAAACCTCAATTAACTGTCTTTTAATAGATTGCTCTAAAATAATTCTAGAATGATATTCTATATTTGATGCAGAGTTAACCCTAGTAGTTAATTGTGTAACATAATATGCACCTCCAACAAAATCTAACTTACCATTCTTCTTTAACTGAGTAGTAACTGTTAATAAATCAACTGGCTCTGAATTATTGAATAAATCAATTATTGCATTATAAATTTCTTTATTAGCATCTTTATAAAAGTTTTCGGGTTTTAAAATATCTATTACATCTGTCAAGGCATCTTTTTCAAGCATTAAAGCTCCTAATACAGATTCTTCAAGATCTAATGCTTGAGGTGGTAATTTTCCGAGATTTAAATCATTAGATAAACCTAGATTTCTTGTTTTTGCAGATATATAATTTTTATTTTCCTTCACTTTAATTTTTGAACAAACCTATATAAAAATTGAAAGTTGAATTAGTATTTAAAACTTTACTTTTCCATATATTATCAACAAAATAAAGTTATTGAAATTATATTGTTCTCAGGCTTAAATATTTATAATTTTGAATGACATGCAACAAAAAAATATTCATATTATTTCTATTGGCGGAAGTGTAATGCATGACTTAGCAATTAATCTTAAAAATAGGGGTAATAAAATTACTGGAAGTGACGATATAATTTATAATCCATCAAAGTCAAGACTTAAAAAAAATGGTCTTTTACCTAAAACTTTAGGTTACTCAAAAGATAATATAAACAATGATATTGACCTTGTAATTACTGGTATGCATACTAAAGAAGATAATATAGAATTAATATCATCAAAAAAGAAAAAAATTCCAATCCTATCATACCCAGAATATATTAATCATTTATGTGAAAATAAACATAGAGTAGTTATAGCTGGAAGTCATGGTAAAACTACAATAACTTCAATGGTTATGCATGTTTTAAAATCAAATAAAGTAAAATTTGACTATTTAATAGGAGCAAAAACTAAAGGCTTTAAAAGCAATATTTCAATCACTAATAATCCAATAATAATTATTGAAGGTGATGAATATCTAACTAGCCCACTAGATAAGACTCCAAAATTTTTGAAATATAATCACCATATAGTTTTAATTAGTGGGATTGAATGGGATCATTATAATGTATTTAAAAGTTTTAAAGATTATAAAAAACAATTTCAAAAATTAGTTAATTTAACGCCGAAAGGAGGAGAAGTGATTTATAATGAAAACGATAAGTCAATAATTGAAATTTTAGAAAAAAATAGTGATGAAAATATTGTTTTTAGACCTTATACCTCTGAAAAAGAATTAGTAAATAAATATGGATCTTTTATTTTCGATGAATTTAATTCAAAAATCAAGTTAAAAATTTTCGGTAAGCATAATATGCAGAATCTTGCTGGTGCAAAAACAGTATGTGAACAGTTAGGCATAAAACAGAAGGACTTTTATAAATCAATTACTTCTTATGAGCTTCCACATAAAAGATTACAAAAATTAAATAATAATAAAACTAAAATTTTTAGAGACTTTGCTCATTCACCCTCTAAATTAAAAGCTACTATATCTGCAGTTAAATCACAATATTCAGAAAATCTTTTAAGTATTTATGAACTTCATAGTTCAAGCAGCTTTAACTCTACATTTTTAAAAAATTATAAGAATACATTAACAGATTCTGATTATTCTATAATTTATATTTCAATGAAGAATCTTAAAAAGTTTTCATCCAAAATGGATGAAAAAATAATTAAGAAAACATTTAATGAAGACAAACTAATTCTGATATCAGATCCAAAAAAATTAGATAGTTTTCTAAAGAAAAATAGTTATAGAGATTATAATAAACTTTTTATGTCCTCTGGGAATTTTGATAATTTTATTTTAGATGAATTAGATAATGAAAGTAAATAAACCTACCGTAGTTTTTGATATTGAGACAACTGGATTAGATATAATTAAAGATAAAATTATTGATATATCATTAATAAAAATAAATCCTGATAATTCTAGAGAAGAAAAAAGTTTTAGAGTAAACCCTGAAAAAAAAATTTCAGCTGAAAGTAGTAAAATACATGGAATAAATGATGAAGATGTCTCATCTCTAAAACCATTTAAACACTATGCAAAAGAAATTCACGATTTTATAAAAGGGTGTGATTTAGCCGGTTTTAATATTTTAAAATTTGATTTACCAATGTTAATTGAAGAATTAATCCGATGTGAATTAGAAATTTCTATAGAAAAAATCAAAATAATTGATGCATTAAGAATATATCACTTAATGGAAAAAAGAAATTTAAGTTCAGCATATAAGTTTTATTGCGATAAGGATTTAGAAAATGCACATAATTCATATGCAGACACAAGTGCAACATTAGAAATAATTGAGAAACAAGTTGAAAAATATAATAATATGGATGTTGTGGATAATAAAGGAAATGAACTTGGAAAAATTTCTTATAACATTGACTCTATTGGGGCAATTATAAATAAAAATATTGTAGATATTTCAGGGAGAATAATAATGAATTCTGAAAAAAATGAAATATTTAATTTTGGAAAATACAAAAATCAATTGGTTTCAAAGGTATTTAAAACTAATCCCGAATATTATCACTGGATTATGAAAAGTGATTTCCCCCAACATACCAAAAAAAAATTTACTGAAATTAAATTAAGAGATATTAATTAATTTTTATTAACCTTTTATCTTTTGAAATTATATTCATAAATACTTCAGTATAATCTTCTTTAATTAAATCTTTACAAATATTTGGCCATTCAATAAAACAATAATTCCCAGAATCTAAATATTCTATAAAATCAATATCAATCAAATCTTGAATAGAATTAATTCTGTACAAATCAAAATGATAAATTTTAATATTTTCTTCAGATCTATATTCATTAATTAAATTAAAAGTTGGGCTTAATACATTCTCTTTAACATGTAGTTTTTTACAGATTAGTTGAATTAATGTTGTTTTACCCGATCCTAGATCTCCATTAAATAAAATAATTTTGGATTTTTTTTTAATTATATAATCTAATACTTTTTTATATTCATCTAAAGATTTGATTTTAAATTCCACCATCTTAAATATTTCTAGGAGTTAGTTCAACAAAAGGAATTATCATTTCTTCCATAGATATTCCTCCGTGTTGGAATGTATTATTAAAATTTTTTAAATGATAGTTATAATTTGTTGGATAAAGTAAGTATTGATTCTCGATTGCAAATATGTATTTATTAAAAATATTTATTTTTGGTAGAAATATTTCCTCTCCATTATCATTAATAAATATTTTTTTCTCTTCAGAACTAATGTTTTTTCCATACTTGAATCTAATATTATTATTTACATCTCTGCTAGCCTTAATTTTGACTGGCTTATCAACCTTAATTGTACCATGATCAGTAGTCAAAAATACTTTTATATCTTTTGAAGATAGGTATTTCATAAGCTCGTTAAATGAAGAATTTTCAAACCAAGAAGCAGTAAAAGACCTAAAGGATTTTTCATCATATACTAAATTTCTAAAAACTTTACTATCAGTCTTAGAGTGAGATAACATATCTATAAAATTGAATACGACTGAAGAAAAATCATAATTTTTCAATTTTGATATATTCTTTAAAAAGTTAATTCCATCTTCATATGATATTATTTTATTATAAGAGTGTTTAATATTAATCCCATTTCTCTGCAGATTTTTATCTAAAAAATTAAATTCGTTTTTATTAAGACCTTCCGATTTATCTGACCATAATTCAGATTCATCTCTATTCATATGAAAAGGAGTTAAACCTGAAAAGATTGAATTTCTTGAATACTCAGTTGTAGTAGGTAGGATTGATAAGAATGGTACTTCTTCTTTAACAAAAAAATACTTTGAAATCTTTTTTTCTAAAATTTTCCATTGGTCATAACGAAAATTATCAATTAAGATGAAAAATATTTTCTCATTTTTAATATGTGGAAATACTTTTTTCTTAAGTAAATCATTTGACATGAGAGGTCTATTTTTATTCTCTAATCCCCATTTTGAATAGTTATTTATAATAAACTCAGAAAATTTTTTATTTGCTTCTTTTTTCTGTGAAATAAGCATTTCTGATATTTGATTATCATTACTTTTATCTAAATTAATTTCCCATTCAGTTATTTTTTTATATGTCTCAAACCAATCCAAATAATTTTCATTACTTTTTATCAATGATGACAACTCATTAAAAAAATTTACATAATCTGCTTTTAATTTATTTTCAATAATTACAGAGTTTTCTAGTACTTTTTTAACTGAAATTAATAATTGATTAGGATTTAATGGTTTTAATAAATAATCACTAATTTCTGATCCAATTGCTTCTTCCATCAAATTTTCCTCTTCATTTTTAGTGATCATTATTATAGGAACTGAACTTGATTTGTTTTTTATATCTGATATTAAACTAATTCCAGATTTACCAGGCATATTTTCATCAATCAATATTAAATTATAATCATTATTATTATCTATGTATTCAATTAAAGAAAATGGATTGTTAAATGATTCAACTACATAGTTTTTTTCCTCTAAATAAAGAATGTAGGGCTTTAATAAATCAATTTCATCATCTACCCATAAAATCTTATATCTTTGCATCCCAGAATATTTTTATCAAAGATAAATTAGTTTATAATGAAAAATATTGATTTTAAAATCAAAAATATTGCTGAAATATTTGAAGGTGAAATTATTGGTAATAGAGAAATTCAAATAACAGGAGTAAATGATATTGAAAATGCTAAAAAGGGAGATATTACATTCTTAAGTAATGAGAAATACAAAAAATACTTAGATTCAACCAAAGCATCAGCTGTCATTATAAATAAAGAAGTTGAATTACCTAATAATTCGAAATTAACTTTTTTAGTAGTTAAAGATTCTTACTTATCCTTTGCATTGTTACTTTCTGAAATTGAAAAATTGAATATTTCAAGAAAAAGTGG
>CESB01046508.1_pt1 | contig 11358 bp, 9 predicted proteins | sample 531071 | NCBI WGS metagenome assembly CESB01 (sample SAMEA2621259, study PRJEB7988) | marine metagenome | biome: marine biome (ENVO:00000447); feature: surface water layer (ENVO:00002042); material: "saline water (ENVO:00002010), including plankton (ENVO:xxxxxxxx)" | depth 5 m | reverse complement strand
TGAACCAGAATCTGAACCAGAATCTGAACCAGAATCTGAACCAGAACTAGAAACTGAACAAGTATATAATCCACCTTCTGGAATTTATCCAAGCAATATTGATTTAATATAAATCATTTAGTAAAATAATTGTTAATGTTCTCAAAAAATAAAATAAAATTTTTTAAAAATTTATTTTAACATTTAATTATATAATGGTACATACACCTCAAGCGTTGTTTACTGAACAAAAATGGTATTTAGTAGCCCCTGTTACAGGAGGCTCATGGAGTGATGTTGTTACTGGCTGGGTAACAGCAGGTGCAACAGCTGCAGGAGATGCAGTATTTTATCAATTAGTTTATAAATTACACGAACCTGTTGCACAAGGAACAACTTTAGATGCACAAAGTTGGGAAGCTATGGATATTACAGCAAGTCCTGCTCCAACTTTTGAAGCAAATGTCGGTTATTTCGTCTATGTTACAACACCTGGAACTGTTGCACAACCACAACCACAACCAGAACCAGAACCTGAACCAGAACCAGAAGCTGAACCAGAACCAGAAGCTGAACCAGAAGCTGAACCAGAACCTGAACCAGAACCAGTAGCTGCTCCTGCATTATTGTCAATAGTCGTAAGTGAAGAAACTGGAGAAGCTACAGGTGGTCTTTTAAGTACGGCCCCATATTATTCAGCTATAGCTGCTCCAGCAAAAACTTACGGAATTTCCATTGTAACTGCTGATGATCCTTATTTTGATAATCTTAGATTAAAATCTGTTCAATTTGTTGTCGATGGGGCACACTTTACAAGTTATGATTGGAATACAACAGAAATGAATGTTGGTGGCACTTTTGATCCTAAGGATGCTTGGGCATTGTCAAGAACAGGTACTGAAAACCAGAATCAAGGTTCTCCAGCAGTAACTACCTTTGTTAATACATGTACTAGTGGAGAAATAGTACCTTGTAAAAATAGAGATATGGAAGTATGTAGAATTACTCCTAATCATAAACAAGATTTAACTGGATATGAAACTACTGCTCCTCAACTATTAGAAAATGTAGGCTGTCAAATTGTAATGACTGATATGAATAACCTTACTGTACCTATTGTATTTAGGGGAGCAGATTTGGCTGCAGGTGAACAAAAATTAGATGTAGTTAATGTTTAAATTATTTTTATATATAAAAATATATATTATATATATAAAATGGACAATGTTGTAATCTCAAAAAGTGCATTAGATAATAATGTATCAAACACTTTAGATGAACAAGCAAAACAGAAAGATTTTTTTTATACAAACTTAACTGAACAATTTAGAGCGTATTATATAGCAAAAGGGGCAGCATCTGCTATTTATTATAAAGGGATAGATGATGATGGTGTAGATGTTGGTTCAGTTGTAAGAGTAAATTTAGATGATATTTCAAATTCAAAACAGAAAGATTTTTTTTATACAAACTTAACTGAACAATTTAGAGCATATTATATAGCAAAAGGGGCAGCATCTGCTGTTTATTATCAAGTTATAACAGCAGAACCTGAAGCTGAACCAGAAGCTGAACCTGAAGCTGAACCTGAAGCTGAACCTGAAGCTGAACCAGAAGCTGAACCAGAACCAGAAGCCGAACCAGAACCTGAACCAGAAGCCGAACCAGAACCTGAACCTGAACCAGAAGCTGAACCAGAAGCTGAACCAGAAGCTGAACCAGAACCAGAACCTGAACAATCTTTAGTAGTAAGATCTCATTTTAAACAATTAGATATTGGTCAAGGTATAGAAATTTCATTAGAAGCAGTACATGATACTGTAGCAACAGGTTTTGATTTTAGATTTGAACCAGTAGCAGGTCCAACATATGTAAAATTATCAGATGCACAAAATACAGCAGGTCAAGTAAATCCACCAGCAACTTATCCAGTATTTGATGCAACTAAGGATTGGCAATTACTTGATAATACTGTAAATAATCCAACATTAGGTTTAACTAGAATTAATGGATTTACAGGAAAAACAACTGAATCAGGAGGATCATATACATTTGATGATGCGATTAATTTAGTAGGAGGTCAAGAAAAAGTAATAATGAGATTCTTATGCGCAACAAAACCAGAATTAACACATGCAGATGTAGTAACAGATAATGGAGGTATATTATTTAATGATGCAATGACAGTAACAATAGAAAACAAAGAAACAGTTACTCAAATAAAAACTAGCTCAGCAAATAGATCAAAAGCAGCACCAAGAAGAGGTTTTAAAAGAATGCAAATGAGATTTTAATTAAATTAATTCATATATAAGTATAATATATATGAACATAGGAGAAGCTCAAAAAATATATATAGCGAAAAAAAATATTGATAACTATTTTTTAGGAAGACAAAATGACGTATTAAGGATACAAGAAGAATTATTAAACCAAACTATGATAACATATAATGATGATAGTATATCTTATAAAAATTTATCAGATGTAAATAGTATGACTGGTATCAAAAAAATAAAAATAAGTAGTTTTGAAACAACAATACCAAGTAATAAATTTTTAAATTGTACTAGTTTAGAGGAAGTTACATTTGGAATGTTTAGTGCATTGACTACAATAGAAAATTATGCATTTAATGGATGTACAAATTTAAATAATATAACAATTCCAAAAAATGTAACTAGTATCGGATCAAATACTTTTAATGGGGTATCTAACTGTGATTTACATATAAAAGCAACAACAGCTGAAAATTTGCAAATAACAAACAATGATAATTATAAGAACGATGATATTTTAAATAAAAATTTTAAAGGAGGAATATTTACAATTAAATTTATAACTATGTATAGTTCAATAGAATTTGAAAATTATAGCAATGGACCTCATGGGAGTGATTCAAATGGATATTGGTATTTTCATAATAAAACTGATGTAATAATAGGATATGATAATGATGGTAATCCAATAACACTAGAGGGATCATATTTTATACCTAGTAATCAAGGAATACAATATCCATTTAGTGGCATTTATATTGGAAACAATGAATTAGTACCACTTTCACAAGCAGGGTATAATTTATCACTTAATCCAATATTTTCAAATGAAATAAAAATAGAAATGAAAAAAGCCATGGATAAATTGGATATGATAATAGAAAAAAAGAAAAATCCCGATTATGAAAATACTAAAATGAAAATGCAAATATATGGACTAATATCTGTACCAATGAACTTGAGTAGTGGATACACATTAGCTGCAGCAGGAATAAGTTCACAATATAGTGGAACATTTGGAGATAGTCTTTATGCAGCATCTGGTTATTTTATGATGAATAATTGGGCTCCAGAAGGAGATATTCGAAGTGATAAATATACAACAGATACATCAAAACATAACGGTGTAAAAAATAATTACGATATAAAATATAATAATGGAAATTCATCATTATATAACATAGTAATACACGAATTAGGTCATACATTGGGAATAGGTAATTTCTGGAGTAGTTCAGGAGCACCAGTATTTAAATATGGTATTCAATATGGAGTGAATGACCAAGGTAATCAATATGAAATATCTTCTAAAAAGATGTATACAGGAGAGAATGCAGTAAGAGAATATAAAAAATATTTTTCAGGATATACAAATTTAGCTGGATTGCCAATTGAAGATGATGGAGGAACAGGAACAGAAGGTGCACATCCAGAGGAAGGAAATGAAGGTAGTACTTCAAGTGATAATAGATATTATAATGGTGTATATCATCCAGGATTAGATAAAGAATTAATGACAGGATGGATAGATAAACAAGGAACAACAAACAACTATGATGATGTTCCATTAAGTCGTATAACAATAGGATTTTTAGATGATTTGGGATTTTATGTAAATTATGATGAATGTGAAACATACAGGGGAATTTAATCAATTAATAGTTCTTGAGATAGAGCGTCAACATTGTATTTATTGCACCAATTAATACATTTAATAATATTATTTTTAATATTATTACTAGATTTATCAAATTTATTCTTATTTTGAATAAGAGTGAAAGTATGATAAATATTTTCTAATTGTTGTTGACCAAAAATAGCATTATATTCTTGAAGCTTAGTGAGAAAATACATAGAAGTATCAATCTTAAGGAATCTTTTAATAAATCTATCATCAGCATGTATCATTTGAGAGAAAGGTTTTAAAAATAAATTATAATAATAATTGATATTACCATTAAAAATAAAATATTTACAAACAATATATTTTTCAGAGTTAGCATATCGACTAGTGTTAGGTTTAACAATATAAACTTTATCATAAAAAGAAGACAAAATGGCTAATAAATCAACAGTATGTTGCATAAATGAATCAAAAATTTTAAGAATAAAACAACCATTTTCTTTTTGCATAATAATAGCATAGGCAATTTGAGCAAATAATAATTGTGCAATATTAGTTTCTTGTTTATTAAAATCATGTGAAAAATCAAAACCACCATCAGCAGTAATAATCTCCATAGAATGGGCATATTTGTGAAAACAAAAATTAAAATTATCAATATTTAATAGATCACCGTCTAGTGTATGACCTTTTTCAATGAAAACATTAGTATGTTTATTTAAGAAATTTAAAGTTTTTTTCCAACCAGGGATATTAGTATTATTATCATCAATTAATGTCATTCCAATGTATTTATCATTAGGATTTTTTCTAAGATTAGAAATAGCTTCAATAAAACCACCAGGACCTTCAGCAAGATGAAATGTAGAAATAGGAGATTCTGCAGAATAATTAATTTTTAATAAATTCAAAATTTCAATCATTTTGAAATAGGATCTAGATAAAGGTTTATACTTAGCAACACATTTATTTTTATTAGGTATATTAGTATGTATAAATTCATATGGATTAGTATATTTTTTAATATTATCCCATTCAGTACTAAAATTATCAATTTTTTCTTTCATTTTAGATAAATAATCAGAAAGTGAAAAAGATAAAAAAATACTAGGAGGATCATAATCAGCAAAAATAGAAATATTATCATGTATATTAATAGAAGTTTTAGGTAATAAATAATAAGTCATTTAGATATTATTTATTGAAAATAAATATTTATATCATTATGATTCAATTAATATTTTTTGTTTTTTAAGCTTTTTAGTTTTAGGCTTTATAATTATATCTTCAGGCTGTTGTTGCTGAATATCATCTTGATTATCATTATTATTATTAGAAGTAGTAATAAATAATTTTAAAAGTTTATTAGTATCGACATTTCTATTTTTCTTAAATATAAAGAAACGATTTAAGAAGGATATTTTTTTTTCACCATCGGACATATTAGGATCGGATTTATAAATAAGTTTATACTGGTTATTTAAGACAGAGTTATTTAAAAGATGATCATAATAATCAGAGAAGATAGAAGAAGGTGAATTCATATCCATATGTTTAGTGTCATCAGTGGAAATCAAGTTAAAACCATAGTCTTCCATAATTTGAACAAAATAATCAAAATTAACAAGATATTCTCTGAAATATTGATTAATTGTTTCTTGGTAAACATTAATAGGATAACCTAAACAAGTATGGTCGTCAGGGAAGCCAGTTTGGGAATATAATTTAATAATTTCAAACATTTTGTATTTATCTTGCATAATAGCAAATCCAGAGTCAATAGTTTTAGAATTTAATTGATTAAAAACAGTTTTTCCATCAAAACATGTTCCAATAAAGTATCCATCAACCTTAATTGTATCTGATATATTTTTAAGGAAATTATGAAATGTATATTTATTTTCAAAGAAATAATGCAAAGAGAATTGACAAGATCCAACATTAAATCCATTTATAGCAACACCAAAATTATCATAAACACCTTTACCTAGAAGTTTTAAATCTTTAGGACCATCACCGAATAATGCCTTAGAAATTTGTTTATCTTTTTCATTATCAAATGCATCACCATTTCTAATAGATGAACTACTATTGCCAACAGAAAATATAACTTTAGGTAGTTTGTTATTATTTTTATAAGCATCGAGATATCTAGCACATGCTCCATTATCAGGATTATGAATATTATCTTTAGATACATCAATACCATATACAAAAGAAAGTCTAGAATTATTCCATTTATGTAAATCACCAGCTTTTCCTACAGAATAATCAATAAGTGTATCGTTTCTATTAGAAACAGATTTGATTAAGTTGGTTTTAAGAAAATTGTGAAAGTTTCTAAGATTTCTAGTGATTGTTTTATTTGTATTATGATTATAGTAAACATCGTTATTATTATTAAAATCGGAAATATTATCTCCAGTGCATAGCATTTTATTAGTGATAGGAAAATGAATAGTGTGCCAATTACTATTAGCAACATAGAATGGATTGCCATAATTTTTAATACCAGATCTAAGTTCAGAAGTTTTATCATACCTAACACGTAAAGGGATCCATTTCCAATTACCAGGTTTAGTTTTATCATAATAGAACTCAACAATCATATCTTCTTCAAAATATTCATTTTCTTCAGTAGTCATAAATGTTTTATCTCCTTTAGAATTTAAATAAACATTGCATAAATATGCATTTTCATCATATGGATTATTAGGTATAAATGGAACAGGTTTATATGAATTTTCATCATCATTAATAACATTAGTGTGAGGCAAATCACCAGAAATAATATTTTGATAAGGATTCATATAACCATGTTTTTTTTCATCATAACCACATCTAAGAATGAGTGTTTTATATTGTAACAAATTATCTTGTTTATCCATAGCATTACCATTATTGAATATATGATGTATTTCATCTTTACCAGTTTCATCTTTTTTAATAGTAACAAGAAAATCAATAGTATTGAATTGAGGAGGTTTCCATTTAAATGACTTAGACCAGGTATGTTTGGATAAAGGACCAGGTTTATCTAAAGATTCACCTCCAACAGGAAAATCAGAAGGTGTAAATATAAGACCATCAGTATTGTATTCAAAAACTTGATCATTAACATTAGAAAGTATAGTAGAACAAGCTTTAAAAATGCTATTACCAGCAGTAGAATAGAAAGATTTGCAGGAAATTTTAAAATCAATAGGTTTTTTCTGTTTAGAATCTGTATTTAATACAGAAAGAATATCAATAATGCTAATAACAGAATCAAGGAAATTTAATCGTGTTTTTTTCTTTTCAATGAGTTCAGGATCTTCGAGATTATCATTATCACTAAATGTGAAGGGTAAATCTCTAACATCCTTATTGTTTACAAAATAAATATCAAAAGCAGCATATAAATTAATAATATTGTTATGTTTATCATGTTTAATGAATTCGCCATCAATCAAAGAGTTAAATATATTTTTCTTTTTAGTAAAAGCACCAGTAAATATAATATTAATATTTTTATCAATAAGATATATTTTGCCTTTAGAATTAATGAATAATAACATTCTTTCTCCATCTGCCTTATCAGTAACAGTAAAATTAGAAAGAATACTACAAATATTATTATCGTTAGAAGATTCAATTAAATTTTCATGTTGTAATGTAAGAGAAGAAGGACCAATGAAATAATACCCAGAAATTCTTTTGGGTATATTAAAATCCTTACCATATAATAGTTTTAAATAATCTTCTTTAATAGATTGCATATCGAAATAAGAAACAGGATATTTAGTATTTTGAAGACCAGTTAGAATAATTCTAATAGTTTTCTTAATAGAATTAATAACATGTTTAGTATATTCAGAGTTAAAATATGCGACATGATTGTTATTATTATCAAGTTCAATCTCAATTTCATATGTTTCAGAATTATTAAAAACGTTAGCATCTTGGATAGTATATTCAGGGACTTGTTGATAACTTTTAGTTCTAGATGATTTAACAATACTCAAATCAATAAATAGAGGATAATCGCCATGAGAGAATCTAACACGATTAATGCATCTGAATATTTTTTTAGAATCATTCCATGTATTAATAATTTGTTTACTTAAACCAGAATTAACAGAGAAAGTTTGTTCAGTTTGAAATGAAGCTCTGAAATTGAACTCTTTGATATCAACAGGTTTAATAGGAGATCCTTCTTTAGAAATAGCACTAATTTTTTTAGTAAATAAAATTTGATTAGGTAAAATAGAAGGGGAATCTATTAAGTTCTGAATACTATTAGTTTTGCAATATTGTTTAATAAGATCATTGCCAATAATTTCAGTACGAATATTAGATAACTTAGTCATACCAGTATTTTTATCAATAAATTCATTTCTAATTCGAAGTATTTGATTTCCATCAATAATATCAGGTTTAAATCCACATGAATATAAAGTTTTAACAACGTTATCATAGTCAATTTTAGAAATAGGTTTAGCTAATTTACGATTAGATCCAAATCTAATTTCAAATTCTTTAGTAAGACCATTATCTTTCAAAATAGGATTGCTTTCTAAATATGATTCAATCATCTTATTGAAAGAAATTCTAGAATTTTGTAGTTCTTTTTCACTATGTTCAATAGGACCAGAATTTTTATCGATTTCAATACTCATAAATAATATATATAGTAATTCATATATTATTTTAATTATAAAATAAAATCAATTTTTTAATCCCAAATTAAATTCATTTGGATATCTCTATATAAATCACTTTTTTTCTTTTTTTCAACATTAATATTAAAAATTTTAGCAATAGAAATAATTTCATCTACCTTAAAACTACCAATAGATTTAATAGGTTTATCAAAATGATCTAAACAATACATGTTTTTAGTAAATTTATCAATATCTTTACTAGGGATTGCTGTTTTCATAATTTTAAAATGTTTTCCATCCTTTAATAAAATATGATTAATGTCATTATTTTCGTTAATAAATTTAATATAAGATTTTTTAGATTCATGAATAATATAAATATTGAATTTATAAAAACAAATAAAAGCACAAATAGCATAATAACTAGTAACAACTTGTTGTGTGATTAATTCACTTTTAATTTCTTTAAATTTAACATTTGTAATTTTGAAATTACATAATCTTAGAAAAGAAATATTTTTATCAATATGTTTTAAACAATTGCTTTTTTCTTGTAGCTCTGTATTACCGTAATTTAAAATTTTATAATAATTATCAAACCCATATTTAAGTATATAAATACACCAAAAAAGAGAATCTTTTTGTTTAGGTTTAAAAAGATCATCTGTAATAACATTAGGGGTAGCTTCATTTTCATAATAAAAATTAATTTTAGTAGTAGTTGTAGGGATATCGGGATTAGTACTAATAATGTTTTTATTAAATTTATCAATTAATTGTTTTTTCTTGACAGTTAACATGCAATTTTCTAAATTAGTAATATTTGATATATTGCTAATTTTATTTGGAAAATTTTGATTAATAATATGCTTTAACATCTAGGTATATAAAGAAAGAAACCTTTATATGATTTAGAAAAAAGTATTTAAGAAATTCTCTTTAATGATTTCATTTGCATTTAATTCTTCTTCTTGTGTGTATATGTACTTCATATAATTTTTAAGTTCATCGAGTGTATCATTTGATAAAGAAGACATGTTAATATATATACCATTTTTATTTTCGTTTAAAATTGAACTTTGATTTTTATGTATAATTTTAAGTATCTCAACTTGTCTTTGTTTCTCAAGGTATTCAATGTTTTGTTTTAAAATATTAAGTTGCTCAATGTTTTTATTCATTGTTATATAAAATCATAAAAAAAATATTTTAAATGGTTTTAAAAATATATTTATTCGATATTTAGAATAGGTTTTGATTTATTTAAATCGTTTTTATGATCATATTTGAGTTTACCTAAAACAACAATACATGTATCATTTAATTCAAATCGACTACCAATAACAGATACAATAACTTTTTGATTGTTTTTAATACTATTAAAGTAATTTTCATTGTAATGATGATCTCTAGCAATAAATACATTGATTGGATTATATCCATCATCATTATTAAGTGATTCAGCGCTTATTCCAGCTTTAGTAATATTTTTAACAAGACATTCAATCAACATTCCTTCAACAGGATTACAAATTTTACATTCAAAATTAACATTAAAATTTATATGTTCACCATCAATCATACCACTAGAGTAATTTAATATACTAATAGTATTAGGCTTAATAAATCCTTCAGGAATACATTTACCAATAAAGTTATTATTAATTTTATTTTCTAAATTTTGCTTTATTTGGGAGCCGATTTCTCTAATATGTAGACGAATATTTTTATTTAACATACATTTTTCATATACACCGTATATAACTCTTTCTTCCTCCATTTTTTTTATAATATAAAAAAAGAAATTTATTATCAATTTTATAATTAATCATCTTCGGGTTTATGTTTTTTAAATATACATCCTTGTAATGTTAGATTTTCAATATTATTTATAATACTTGGGTCTTGATAATCTAAATTATTCAACCATATTTTAATAATGCAAAAGTTTTTTTTTGGAGAAATTGTTATTCCATTTATATGTTTACTAATATCAGAATCTACTAAACTTTCACCACATAATAATTTAAATAGGTCGTTCCATACATTATGAACGTATTTATTTAAAATTTTATATGAAAAGCAACCACCATTTCTATTTTCTTCATGTTCCCAAAGTGGTTCAATATTATGTCTCATAACAAATAACATGCAATTTTTAATAATATTTTCATTAATATTTTTTGTTAGCAAATTAACGTCTTCAATGTTATTAATATTAGACATAATAAGTTTGTATCCTGATATACTCCAATCATTATCATGTGGTAAATGATAATACATATTCCATTTATCATGAGTAAGATGAATAGAGTTATCAATTGGATCTATATTAGATTCCATATAATAATACTGACAAATTTCTTTATGTTATTTGTATATTTTTTATGAATATTTAATTCAATTTTTTATAATTTCCCAAGAATCATCATGATTAATTTGTATATAACAGTTATAGTCTAATATATGAATATTTGCTGAATCGTCAATAATAGTTATAGTATAATCATTATCAAAAATATAATCATTTTTATTATAATTAATTTTCAAATATTTTAATATAAACAAATTATTGAGAATATCATTGCCTTTTATAAAATATTTATTATCAATATCAATAGGTATGGTATTTTCCATTAATTTATGAGAATATTCTATGGCTAAAAAAGGATTATTTGATTTATCTGTTTTATTAGAATGTTGAAGAATAGAAATTTTTTTTAAATTTTCTAAATTTAAATAAGATTTATTGAGAACTTTACTAATTATATAATGTTTATTATCATTAATATACTTACATGTAAAAAGAATATCTTTATAATGTAAATGTTTT
>CESB01064792.1_pt1 | contig 11409 bp, 10 predicted proteins | sample 531071 | NCBI WGS metagenome assembly CESB01 (sample SAMEA2621259, study PRJEB7988) | marine metagenome | biome: marine biome (ENVO:00000447); feature: surface water layer (ENVO:00002042); material: "saline water (ENVO:00002010), including plankton (ENVO:xxxxxxxx)" | depth 5 m | reverse complement strand
TAGCAAAATTTGCTTTTTTATTACTAATATTAATTGTATTTGTTTTAGCTTTAAGAGCAGGTATTCAATTTTTAACTTGGTTATTTACTCCTAGTGGAAGTCCACATTTATTAGATGGTATGATTGATGCTCAACATATGAAGGTAATTACTCAGGACCCAGCGACTTCTGGGTCTATTCCAATAATCAGGTCGAATAATCAATTAGATGGAATTGAATTTACCTGGTCAATTTGGATATATATTGATAATTTAGATTATGGTGCTGGAACATATAGACACATTTTCCACAAAGGAAATGATGATATTAATTATACAAAAGCTCCTACAGGTTTAAATTTTCCTAATAATGGACCAGGTTTATATATTACACCTAATGAAAATAATTTATTAGTAATAATGAATACTTTTGAAAATATTGAAGAAAAAATAATTATAAATGATGTTCCACTTAACAAATGGATTAATGTAATTATTCGCTGCGAACAAAATATTATTGACTGTTATATTAATGGAACAGTAACTAAAAGACACGAATTATCTGGCGTTCCATTCCAAAATTATGGAAATGTTTATATGTCCATGAATGGCGGATTTGATGGATATTCCTCTAATTTATGGTATTATGATTATGCCTTAGGAACAAGTGCTATACAAAGAATTGTAGACCAAGGACCAAATATGAGTATGGACGGTTCTGAAATGTCACAAGAAGAACCAAGGTATTTCTCATTAAGATGGTTTTTCGCCAATACCAATTCTCAAAATGCCGCAGATTATGGAGGAATTTAAAATTTCATAATTTATTATTTCTATATTATAAATTATGAATTATCTATCTTCTACCGATGGAGCTTCATTTATATTGTCACAGCAAAATGGAACAGTTTACAAAGGATTAGTTGTATATAAGCGTCCTTGGAGTAGAACTCAAAAAGAATGTTATAATTGGGAAACTAATAATCAATATTCTTCTTTATCCCAAATTCAACAATTAAATATGAAAAGAAAAGCAGAAACATTACGCTATGTTCAATTAGGAAATTCAGAAACTAAAGCTCAACTTCAATCTAGGTTTTCTAGAGGAATTAATAAATATAACAAAACAACATGGGCTTCACAATCTCAAGGTTATCCAAATGCTAGTTCTTATTTACAGACTTATCCTAATGTTAATAAATTGCTGACGACTTTTCAAAGAACTGGTATAAACTCAAGTAGAGGTCAAGGTATTAGATTATTGACATGTAATCCCCCTAATTCCAATGTTGTAAAATCTTATCCTGTAAGTGTGTCTAATGTTCCACCCTCAAAAACTATTTCCAAATTATATTTTGATCCATTAATTCCAATTACTAATTATGTACCAGTTAATCGTACTTATAAAGCCAGTTCAGAGAAATGGCCCCAATCATGCTGGAAAAAAGGAGATTTAGGTTTTCCAGTTAGGAAAAGTGGGGGAGCATTAAATTCTTATAATTCAATTTATAATTTTAATCCTTATACAGAAATTAGCAATAATAGATTCTACTGTAAAAATATATCATCTTAATGTAAAATGAAATTACAAATAGTTCTTTTACTTTCCTTTTTTATTGGTGCGTTTAGTTTTTACAGTAATTTTAATGTTTGTATTATTGGAGCAACTAGTAGTTTAGGAAGAGAAATAATTTTCCAATGTGTAAATGATAGAAATCAAAAAGTTTTAGCTTTATCTAATTCATCAGCTAATAAGATTACATTACCTTTCAGAGGAGATTCATTTAATGAAGAACCCAATATGGAAGAATTTAATAACAAAAATGTAGTAGTGGATAGCTATTGGAATCATATCACTGATGATTATGAACATATCATATTTTGTACAGGAGCAGGACCATTTCAAAATGATTATTCAGATAAAATTATGGAGAAATTCTTAAATAATTTATCTGAGAAGTGTAAAACAATAGTTTTAATAAGTGCGTATGGAGTAGGAGACTCTTTAGATAAAGCAAATTTAGGCATACAAGTTATGAATAGTATTTATTTAAAAGATGTATATAGGTCTAAAAATCAACAAGAAAGTTTATTAATAGAACATGATGATATAAAAATTAGAAAAATTATTTATAGACCGAAAGCCTTATCTTATGGAAAAACTAATTTTGCTGATTCGGTATCAAGGTATAATTTAGCTAATTCAATACTAAATGATTTGAAAATAAAAAAAAATAAAAATTAATTTATCAATTTAATATATATATTAATAATGCCTTCTACTCGTAAAAATAAAAGATTCTCTAAAACTAGGAAGCGAAAACAAGTACCCTGGGCTGGATGGGGAAAATTATCTCCCCAAGGTAAACAAAGAACTACCATGTTTAAAAAATGTGGTCAAAAATGTTTTTTAGGAACTAAAACTATTGGTGACAAGCAGCATCCTGATTTTCCTATTTGCGCCAAAGGTACTTGTAAAGTAAATACTAAAGGATTATATGCTGCTTATATTAGAGCGAGACAGTGGGGAAAATCAACACGTTCTTATAAAGGTAAATCTAGACCTAAATTTCCACCATATTATTATAGAAAAATTGCTAGAAAAGCAAAAACTATGCTTAAAAAAAGAGGTATAAAAGTTGGAAAATAAAAATATTTTTTAAAGTAAAAAAACTGTTGTAGTGCCTACTGCTCCTATTCCACCAAATATAAGCATTGCTAAAAGAATTAAAATAAATACAATAAATAAACTTATCATTTTTATATAATTATATAATAATAAAATATATGGTGTATGATTATATAATTATAGGAGGAGGAATAAGTGGATTATATGCTTTACAAGAACTTCATAATAAAAATCAAAATTACAAACTATTATTATGTGATGAGAGAAATTATTTGGGTGGTAGAATTTTAACTCATTCTAATCCACATTATGAAGTGGGAGCAGGAAGGTTTCATGATAAACATAAATTATTATTAAACTTAATTGAAAAATATAAATGTCATAAGATACCTTTATCTAAAAAAAGTATATATTATGAACAACTTCCCGATAATAAAATCATTCAACATTTGGATATGAATAAAACATTAGATATTCTAATGAGAAATATAATAAAAGAAAGTAAGAAACATTCAACAGCTTATTTACAAAAATTTACTTTCTCTCAGTACCTTACTCATGAATATAAAGAAAAAAAATTAGCAAAAATAATAAAAGATATATTTGGTTATGATTCTGAAATAAATGAAATGAATGCTTATGATTCAATTAAATCCTTTGAAAATGATTTTTTAAGTAATCAATTCTATATTTTAAAAGAAGGATTAAGTGAATTATGTAATAGAATGTATAACAAACTAAATTCTTCACCAAACATAAGCTTTTTATTAAATTTTCATGTAAATGATGTAAAAAAAATGAAAGATTTATATCAAGTTACAAATCATAAGAAAGATTTTTTAGGAAAAAATGTCATTTTTGCTATCAAAGCTCCTCAATTAAAAGAGTTTTCTATATTAAATAAAATACACTTATTTATCAATTGTGTTCATGGAGCTCCACTCTTACGTATTTACGCAAAATATCCAATTAAAAATAGAAAAGTTTGGTTTGATAATATACCTAAAATTATAACTAACAATGTACTAAGACAAATTATACCAATAGATTATAAAACTGGTTTAATAATGATATCTTACACAGATAATAAGGATATAGATATTTTTTTTCAAAATAAAAGAAAAAAAACATTAAAGTCAAAAACACAAATAAAATCTATTGTGGAACATCAATTAAATATTTTGTTTCCTCAAATTGATATTCCTAAACCTACTTATTTTGAGTCGCACTTATGGACTTTAGGATGCCATCACTGGAAACCTAATTGTAATTCTAATAAAATAATAAAACAAATTAGACATCCGTATAAACATATTTTTATCATAGGAGAAGCTTTTTCTCATAAACAAGCATGGATGGAAGGAGCTTTAGAATCAGTAAAAGAAATGATGAAAGAAATTTAATTATTCTCTAAGCGTGGGATTAATACATATATCTCTTGTTGGGAAAATTTCACCAGACATACAAGTATTAGGGTCACTAACTTCAATACAAGACCTGAATCCTCTATCTTCCCCAATATAACAAAATCCTGATTTATTACTTGAGGTTGAACTTTGAGTCTTACTTCCAGCGTCGTCGGGTTGCGGTTCAGGATTATTTTTGTTATTTGTTTTTTTTCTAGGTTTATTTATAGCTTGATTTAAATCTTTTTTACCGCTCTTGTTTGATGGATTTTTTACTCCTAATGCTTTTTCTCCAATATTAATCAAATCATCGGCAGCTCCTGCTGCTACATCAGCAGCTACTTTTGTTCCTTTGGCACTTGTATTGATAATTTTTTTTGAAGATTCTCCAACTGTAAATCCAAATGTTGCCAATAATTTTTGTAAAGGATTAGATAATGCGTTAACACTATTATCTGTAGCATTGGCTAAATACCTAAATAAATTAAAGCCTAAAAATGCTAATATTAAAATTAATAGTAATACTTTAAAATATATATTATTTAGTAAATCTATAATACCCCCTTTTGTTCCTGGTGTATCATTAGATGTCCTGGAGGTGCTACTTCCTAAGTCTTTTTCCAATCCCTGAACACTGGCATTATAAGGCTCAGTGGATGTAATCACTGGATTTTCTAAATCAAACTTATCTTTAGATTTTGATTTAGATTTTGAATTAGAATTATTATTAGGCATTAATGAATTTATTGTATTTGTTATATTATCCATTAGACTAGAATTTGTTTTGGTTGGATTTGGTAGTGAATTATTAGATGGTGAATTCATTATAATAAAATAAAACAAAAAAAAACGATTAATTAAACAATTATATAGTGATATATATATAATGCCATCTAAATCAAAATGTAATTCTGTCATTGAAAAAAAATGTAATAAACAAGGAAAAATGTGTAACCCAAAAAGTGGAAGATGTGTAAAAGTAGATTATATGTATAATAAACCCGTTACTAGAAAAAAACCTAAACTTAAGCCAAAATACAAACCTAAGCCAAAACCAAAACAAAAAACTAAAAAAGTATATTGTAGCACTAAAAAAAAGGCACTATGTCAATCTGAAGGTAAATATTGTAATTCAAAGACAGGACACTGTAAATCTTATGCCAAAAAGTCTACTTCGAAAAAAAATAAAATGAAAGAAACAAGTGGAACAGGAGTTTGGAATCTGGCAAATTTAAGAATGTTATGGAAAAATAGAAAATCACCTGCTAAAGCTAAAGCTAAAACTAAAGCTAAACCTAAATGTTCAAATGAAAAGAAATTAACATGTTATAATCAGGGAAAATATTGTAATCAAAAAACGGGATTATGTAAAAGTTATTTAAAAAAAAAACGAACTCCAAAAAAACGAACTCCAAATAAAAAAAAATGTAATGATGAACAAATTCATAATTGTTTAAATCAAAATAAAATGTGTAATTTAAAAACAGGGAGATGTGTAATGCCAAAATCCAATCTTAAACCAAAAAAAAAAGTACAAACAGTAAAAAAGAAATGTGACCTATTAATGATTAATAAGTGCTTCAATCAAAATAAAATATGTAATTCTAAAACAGGTAGATGTGTAAAAACTAGAAAAGATTCTTTAAAAAAAGTAGATTTTCTAAGTAAACAATCTATAATTCCTTCCCGAAACTCTAAATTAACATTACATAAAATTAGAGAAATGTATAAAAAAAGAGATGATCAATTAATTCAAAAACAAAAACCTACCAGAACAAAACCAAAACAAACAAAACCAAAACAAACAAAAAAAACCGTTCGTTCACCGATTGCTACATCTTTATCTATTCAAACTCTAAATGATTTAACTAAGAAATCACAGAAAACAAATAAAATAAATACGAGAATTAATCAACAAACTACAAGAAGGTGTTCTAAAGGGTTTAGAAAAAATAAAATAACTGGTGAATGTGATAAAACAAAAGTTCAAGTACCTAGTTTACAAAGTTCTATAGATTCCAACACTAAAGAATTCGAAGAGCTTGAACCTTTGAAAATAGCCTATTCTAAAGAAAATAATAATAGTGATTCATTAGAAGTAAATACACCTGGAAGTAAAAGTTCAGGTTTAGATATTATTGAAGAAATACCTAAAATTATATCCAAAAAAAAGACAAAAATTACTTTACAACCCAACTTTACAAATGAATCTTCTATATCTACTAATAATTCAATACCAAGCGTAAGTACAAATCAAACTGATAGTAAATTAACATCATTTTCCAATTCAAAATAAAAATTTTAATTTATAAAAGTATTTATTTTATATATTAAATATATATCCATGGTTTCTGAAAAAATACATGCCTTCAATGATGATATTTCATCTCTTGGTTCGGATAGTGATTTTGAAACTTTAGATACAAAAGAATCTATCGATATTAAAATGAATAATTTAGAAAACGGATTAAAAAAAAGTAATAGTGTAGATAATGAACAATTTAAAATGACCGATAATGACTTATTATATTATGATAATAGTAATGTTATTTGTTTTGGTATAAAAAAAAATTTATTAATTAAAAGGTCTTTATTACCTGTAGTACCTGGAGGAATAGTAGTGTTATTATTCAATCCATCTATTAGAAATTCATTTTATTTATTTCCTCTTACTATATTTAGTTGTTGTTTAATTTTATTTTTAAACTTTCCTATATTAGTGGTTCAATCAAATATTAAACCTGCTTACTTTGGTAAAGACTTATTTATTGATAAAGATGAACTTCCTTATTTAGATTTATCTCCTGAAGAAAGTCAAAAATTTTTAATTAATATAAAATGGATGTTAATTTTTTTGTATTCCTGTTTATGTTCAGCATTATCAGATTATTGGCTTTTTAAAACACAAAATACAACATCTTATTTTGAAATAATAGGGGTAACAGGTGGTATTTTAAAAATTTTCCAGTTAATTGCTCATATGGGAGGTAGTTTTGTTTTATCAAGAACACGTAAAAATGTTTTGAAACATAGTAGGAAAAATATAGATTCATCTAAGAAAATTGAAATTACAGATTATAGATAAATAACAATGAGAGAATAGGTTGTAATTTAAATAAAATATATAGTATATAGATATAGATATATATGGAAAATTATAGTATTGTAAAGTTTATAAATAAGGGTTCTTATGGTAAAATCTACCTAGTAGAAAAAAAAAGTAGTAAGAATAAATATGCTTTAAAATCCATATCTATTAAAAATATTAATCGCTATAATAAAGTTAGTATATTAAATGAAATAAAAATTTTATTAGTTAATAATAACGAATACTTATTAAAATGTTATGATTTATTTATCCATGAAAATAATTTATGTATAATCACTGATTTTATTGATAATGGAGATTTAGAGGGATTAATAAAAAATAAACCTAGATTAACTCAAGAAGAAATTACTAAAATTTTTTTTAAAATATGTGTAGGTATAAATTCTTTACATAAAAACGATATAGTTCATAGAGATATTAAACCAGCAAATATTTTATTAACAAAAGAAGGAGATATAAGAATTTGTGATTTTGGAATAGCTAAGCATTTAGGTTTCAGTAAAATTACGAATACGGTTATAGGAACTCCTTACTTTATGAGTCCAGAACAAATGAATGAACATTATTATGATTTTAAAGTAGATGTATGGGGAATTGGATGTGTATTATTTGAATTATTATATAAAAAACATCCTTTCAATGCTAAAAGTATGTATGAATTAAAAGAAAATATAAAGATAAAAAATCCTTTACAAAATATAGAATTTAATTCTAATATAGAGAGATTATTAACAGATTTTTTTCAAAAAAATAAACATGCTAGACCAGATTTAGATACATTTTTAGAAAATAAACATAATAAACAATTATTAAAACATTATGGTATTAATGTGGAAAATAAAAAATTTAAAAGTTATTTTATCAAATCCGTGCCTTATACAGAGAGAGATTGGGTTAGAATTATTGGAAATATTAAAAACGATTTTAGTTTACCTCAATCTCCTATTGTAAAAAAACGAAGTGAAAAAAAATTACTAACTCGATGTGAAAATGTTCCTGATCTTCATACTTATAAGGCAATAAAAGAAGGTAGATTAAAACCTATTTCATTACATAAACATTCTATAAAAAAAAAACCTTTAAAACCAGTTACAGGATTTTTAAAAAAAAATCATGAAAAACTATTAATAGATAAAAAATCTAATTTAGACCCTATTATAAAAAAAAAATCAAAAAAAAAGTGGGATATTGAAAATGCTCGTAAAATGGATGATGTATCTTGGGCAGAAATGTACAGATTAGGTAAACCATTACCTAAATTAAAAAGTAAAATTAAAAATTACTGGGAAAATAATGATAAAAAAACCAAACTTATAGAAAATCCTAAACAATTAAATCCTATTAAACAAAAACAAGTAATTCCTAGATATAAGTCTCAAATAGAAAGCAGAAATGAAAATATACAAAATTGGAAAAAGCATAGAAGAAAAAATATGTGTAATAGAGAGCAATATAAGTGGATGGTAGGTTTAAGGAATTATTAATGTAGAGAATTCATAATATCTAATTTCTCAATTGTTTTTTCTAAGTTAGATTTTACATTTTCAGTACCATTGAATAAATAATCTGTTTTTGGAGCATCTTCATTTTTTTTTATTTTTTTATAAATTGAATTTATATTTTTACAAACATTTTGTATAATTGATTGATTTGATTTATCTATTATTTCAATATTCAAATCAACATTTTCCATTATTAATTCTAAAGCAAAATAAAGAATATATCTTCTTTTTTTTTTCGCTGACCAATTATATCTTAAAGAAAATAAATCTAATAAAGCTTCAATACTTTTCTTTTTTAAAGGTTGATTTTGAGCTTTTATTATAATTAATTCCCATACAATCCAAATTACATCAATTTGAAATTTAGATTGTACCGGAACAAATGTTCTTCTCTCACAATAAATAGGTTCTTTCTTTTTTCTACATATTTTATCAAATTCAATTATCCATTCAACCCAATAGCAACATTGTAATAAACTTTTTTTTTTATTTAAATGAAAAGATAATTCATTTATGGCTACATACACTTCTTTAGGGTCTTTAGTTTTCCATACTATGGAACCGTAATTTACGTTAGGAGCTTTAAACTTATTAGACATATGAGTTAATTGGAATTCTTCTTCTTTTTTTATGACAATTGCTTCAAAGGCAGGTTTTTTGTTGGATAAACATAAAACACAAAATATTTCAGAAAATAAAGTTCTTATACTAGTATTATTACGTAATGCCAATTCATTACCAATATAACCATTTGTAATAATAGATTTAAATGTATTAAATCTCATATCCAAATAAATAGGTAGTTTAGGGTTTCCTAAATGAATATACTTACTTACAGCAAGTAAAATAATTTCCCATAATTCTTGAAAATGACCAGCACAAATTAATTCTCCACTCCAGTTACATGCTGATTCTATTTTATTATTGACAATACAATTTAGTAATTCTTTCCGAACTTCTGATTTTTTAAATTTAGAAAATGAATATCCTTTAAAATCACTTAGAATTCTTACATCATTAATATCACTGTCATTCATATATTAAAAACGATACAAAAAAAATAACAATAATACATATATGAAACTTATACAAAATACAATTAAATCCTTAAAGAAAATGAATATGTGTATGAGAATTTGTTTAATATTAGCTGTTTTAGCTTTAATAATTATGCTTTATAAAAAATTGCCAACTATTGAAAATTTTGAATCTACTTCTATACCTAAAGAAAAATATGAATTAAAAGAAAATAAAGATATTTATGATGATTTTTACGTATCTATTTATGATGAATTAGTTTATAGTGATACTAAAAACAATTATGAAATAAGTTCATTACAAAATAAAGCTTATTTAAATGAAAAAAGTATAGTGTTAGATGTAGGTTCAGGAACAGGAAGGCACTGTAATTTATTGGAAGAAAAAGTAGGATGTTCTTGTACGGGAATTGATGAATCAGGAGCTATGATTTCAATAGCAAAAAAAAATGCCCCGAATACTACATTTGTTAAGGGAGATGTTTTAAATACAATGTCATTTCAAGGTAATATATTTACACATATTACTGTATTTTATTTTACAATTTATTATATTAAAGATAAATTTCAATTTTTCAAGAATGCTTACCACTGGTTAAAACCAGGAGGATATTTAGTGATTCATTTAGTAAATAAACACAAGTTTGACCCTATCATTCCTGCTGGAGATCCATTAATAATGTTGTCGGCTCAAAAATATGCCAAAAAAAGAATTACAAATACCAATGTTAAATTTAATCAATTCAATTATAAAGCTAATTTTGATTTGAAACAAGAAAATAAAGCTTATTTTGATGAAAAATTTATATTTCCTAATGGTAATGTAAGACATAATAAACATGTTTTATGGATGGATGACCAAAATAAAATATTAGGATTGACCAAAGATGTTGGATTTATTATGAACGCCAAAATTGATTTAACTACATGTCAATATGAACGGCAATATTTATATATACTACAAAAGCCTAATTAATTTGCGTAAGTAAATTTCAAATTAATTCTTATATATAATTAATGTTTTTATTATATATAATTTATTGTATACTATTAATTTTTATTGTATGTTTTGCTATTATAAAAATAAAATATAAATTTTGGTCTATACAACCAGTTTTTCATTTCTATAATATAAAATATTGGTTATTTCCTCCTGGAATTATAGAAACACAAGAACCAGAAACAAATAAATATACCAATTTACAAAATATAGAATTTATAGACTATCAAAAATTATCTGATAATGAAAAAAAAGAATTTGTTGATTTTATCCAAAAATTTTTTTTAAATACTACACATATAAAATATAAACCAACTGAAAAACATATCTTACCTTATTTTAATAATTCTAAAAATTCTTTTTTTTCTCTATATTATGAAAATAGATATGATTTAAAAAAAAATCAAGAAATTTCTTTACAAAAGAATTTAATTTCAGTAATGACAAGTCGTTTATTAAATGTATCCTTAAATCAAAACGAATTTACAACTTATTATGTTGACTATTTGTGTGTTCATGAAGAATTTAGAAGAAAAGGGATAGCTCAACAAATTATTCAAACCCATGACTATTATCAAAGAAAAAATACAAATGTGCTTACTTCATTATTTAAAAGAGAAGGTCAATTAAATGCAATTGTTCCAATAGTAATTTATAGAACCTATGGATTTAATATAGAATATTGGAAGTTTAATAATTCTTTACATTCAAGTATAAAATTAATAGAATTTTCTAAAAATAATATTAA
>CESB01148510.1_pt1 | contig 11448 bp, 10 predicted proteins | sample 531071 | NCBI WGS metagenome assembly CESB01 (sample SAMEA2621259, study PRJEB7988) | marine metagenome | biome: marine biome (ENVO:00000447); feature: surface water layer (ENVO:00002042); material: "saline water (ENVO:00002010), including plankton (ENVO:xxxxxxxx)" | depth 5 m | reverse complement strand
ATGGATTAGAATCAGAAGTACTATTGTCTATTTTAATATAAATAGTTTTTAGATTTGAATCAACTTCTGATTCTGGTTCATGAGAAGAATATGCGTTTAATTTTGAAATATAATTTACGTTAATATCAAGATGTGTACCTGAATTTACAAAAAAAATATTATCATAATCAGTATCAATTCCATCGATATCTTGTAAAATACCGGCCATAACTGTGGTAATATAATTGTGTTTATTAATAAATCCATTTAATATATCATTTTTAAATCTAGGATAAACTACTCCATTTATATCACTATTTATGTAATAAAAATCATCACCCTTACTTTTTTTTAATATTGTTTCTTCAGATACTTCTCCAAATATATATTCAATTGGAATACCATCTATATTAGAATTATCATATAAATATTCATCTAATAATACTTTATACTCTTCCAAACCATAATACCCTTTATATTTTACATTATCACTAAAATTATATTCTCCCCATCCTTTACATAAAGTATGTAATGATTGAGTCAATAATATTAATGTTATTAAATCAATTTCATCATCATTTAAGTAATATATATCGTTATTATCAAACACACTATTATTTAAAACAATTTCACCTTTAAATGGATTTGTTTTTGCTAAAATATTATTATCATCAAAAAAATCATTAGTAACCTTTATTGAAATTACATTTTTTACAGAATCATAACATAAATCAGGACTCCATTTTGAAGGTTCAATTTTTTCAATTAAAAAAGATAATAATTCTATACATTCATCAGTACTTTTATTTATTTTTTCTGAAAAATTGTTAGATACTTCATTACGAAAAATTATTGCATCTTTTGTTTTTGTCATAAACTATATAAATATTTTAATAATATTAATACTATGAATGAATTTATTTATTTAATACTATGAATGAATTTATTTATTTATTTAATAATTTTTGCAAATTCCAAATGATTTCCGATGCCACTCTGTGATACCATTATTTTGTATACCTTCAATATGTTTTTTAGAACCATATCCTTTATTAGTATGAATACTATATAAATCTTTTAATATAGTATTTTCATTACATAATTCATTAATATATTCATCTCTAGCTACTTTTGCTAATATTGATGCAGCAGCAATTGAATAATAAGTATTATCTCCACTTTCTATACAAACACTAGGAATATTATTATATGGATTAAAATAAGTACCATCTATTAATAACATTATATTAATATCAGAATCGATTTGTAACAAAATATCGTCAATACATTTATGCATGGTTTTTTGTGTTGCTTGTAAAATATTTATACTATCAATTACTTTTTCATCTTCAAATTGAACACTCCAATATAAACTATTATTTTTGATATATTCTTCTACTTCTTTAATTTTTTTCTTAGATGAAAATTTTTTACTATCTTTAATTTTTGAAAAATCAAAATTATCATCTTTAGGCAGTATTACCCCTGCTGCATAAACTCTTCCAAATAAAGGTCCTCTTCCAGATTCATCTATTCCTATCTCATATATAGAGTTATCACTTGAATATTGAGTTTTTAATGACATTTATTTATAAAAAAAATATTATAATTTTCAATTTTAAATATTATTAATATATAATAAAAATGAAAAGTAAAATTATAAATTTAGTGTTGTTGATATTGTTTTTTTTCTTTATAATATATCTTTCATCGCCTACAAGTAATGAAGGTATGTGTACTATGGAAGAAGAAGATTCTGAACTTGTTGTATATTATGGTTCTATCGGTTCTGTAAGTGTAAAAGTATTAAGCAATGGTGATAAATTAGTTATAAAATTAAATCCAAACGAAAATGTAGATAAATCCAATATGGATTCTATGGTTTTTTATGGACCAGATGGTGATACAATTATAGTTTATAAAACAGAAAATGATGAATATGTAATATCTAGTGAAACACATTTAGATGAAAATGATATAGTAACATATTATGGAAAAAATGGGTCAGTTACAGTAAAAACGGATTCTGAAGGAAATAAAAGTATAGTAGATTATAATACATCTTATTCAAACGATTCAACTAGTATCAATACATTTTATGGTCCAAATGGAAATGATATTAGTGTTATTAGAACTCCTGATGGTAATTTAAAATTAGTTACTGGTAAAAATCCAAATGATGTTACTACAACAAGTAAAAACGATTATGTATTAAAAACTAAAATAGTTCCTCCTGTATGTCCTACATGTCCAGCAATAAATTATTGTAATAATGGTTGTGGAGATATAGATAATGCAAATGAATTAGAAGATGATGAAGAAGATTCAAATGATGAATCTAATTCAGATAACACAAATGGTTCACAAAATGATACAACAAACGGGTCTTCAAGTAACGGTTCTAATGACTCTAGTGAAAACGGTAATGGTAATGGTAATAGTAATGGTAATGGTAATGGTAATGGTAATGGTAATAGTAATGGTAATGGTAATGGTAACAATGGTTATTCATATATGATAGGTTCTCTTTTAAATAAATATGAACAAGCAGACCCAATGCCTGTATTAAGCGATTTTTCTAAATTTTAATTTACTTTAAATAAGATTTAAAGTTATTAAATAATATATCATATATGGTTGGTATACACTGTATATATGATATAAATGATATACCGAATGAAATTATAAACGATAGTATACAATTAAAAGATTTTTTTGAAAAAATATGTGTCGATAACAATTTGACTGTTATAAATAAAATGTTTCATGCATTCACGCCGTATGGTTTTACAGGAATATTTTTACTTTCTGAAAGTCATTTGTCGTTTCATACTTGGCCAGAAAACAATAGTATTTATATTGATATATTTAGTTGTAATACGAATTTGAATACAAGTAAATTATTAAATGATATATTAGAATACTTTAAAACAAATAAATATAAAATGAAGATATTAGATAGATAAATTATTGAACTAATTTACATTTTTCATCAATTTCAATTGAATCACACTTAGTTTCATTAGGTACAATTTTAATGACACCTTTACTTTTAAATTTATGTAATGGAACAATACATCCTTTATGTTTTATCTTTTTAAGTGTTTTATTTTTTTTCTTACTGCAACTTGCTCTAAAATGTTCATATCTTTCACGAACATCTTCATAAGATAAGCCAGATTTTTTATTCAATAAAGTATTTATTCTTTCATGTAAGTCATATATATATTTTGAGAAATGTTCTCTATTTTTCATAATTTTCATAGTAATAGGATATTTTTTTAAATCTTTTGAAAGATTATCTCTACAATGTCCGCATGGCAATATATTTCTTAGGTTAGTTATAAAATGTTTGTAATCTTTTTTTTGTTTTTTAGTAGGATTTACAGGGTAATTAAAACTAATAACATGTAAACTATGCCATAAACTTGGTCCCCATACAGATGTTAACATACCATCCTTACTGTTAAAATTATTTACTGTAAATATATTTCTACATTTTTTAGTATTACTCATAATATATATTGTATATATTTTTTTTAATCAAAATAAAGATTTAATTTATTATCATATTCACTATATGAATCTATATGAAACCCTTTTTTATTCATATTATATATAATTTTATTTATTTCTGGATATTTCTTCTTATATTTTGATATATCCATTTTATTTTTTACATTATATTGATTAATTGATTTACCATCTTTAAACATAATTGTTTTATCTTTTCTAACTATATATATTTTATTAGATACTAATTCTATATTTTTTATTTTTTTACCCTGTCTTTCAATATTATAAACATAACACAAGATTTTATTATTATTTTTATGTAGAAAAGAAACTTTAAATATATTTTCTTCTAAATCCCATCCTATTCCGTACCAATTGTACATTTCGGGTTTTTCTAATTTTATTTCTAATTTATTGAGTAATTTTTGGACATCCCTTCCAAATTCATCTTGATTTGATTTATTACCAATATTAAATCTAGAAAAATTAGTTTTGTTTTTTGTTTTATTAATACAACAAGAATAACTATAAGGTGATATATGTTCATTCGTTTTTATATCTTCATCTGTAATTTTATGTAATGATTTCTCTATGAAATCCTTTTCATGAACAGAAATATTTTTTTGTAATGGATAAATATCTTTAATATATGTATTATATAAATCTAATGTTTCTTTTTGTAAACTAGTAAAGGGTTCATAACATTTTTTTAACATTGTAGATGAGAAAAATATTAATATTATAAATAAAATAAATATTAATGTATAATTTATTAATCTATTCATTAATATAATTAAATATTAAATTAATTTTACTACTTTATCTATTATTTCATAATTCTTTTTTTTTTCTTCAGATTTATTTTTTTTTAAATTCATTATTTTTTTATAATATTCTAAATCATTAATAAAATCAAACCTATTAATTTCTGTTAATTGACCATTTAATTTTCTAAATAACATTTACTTATTATATAATAAAATCTTTATTAGTTTTTTTAATATTATTTTATTATTTAATATATATAAATGGAAATAATTGAAAAATTAAAAGATGTTTTAAAAAAGTTTGGTATTTTAGATCTTATACAAAAATATTATGTTTTTATAATTATATTCTGCGTAATTGGATTTATTATTTTTATTGTTGTTCTTTATAATGTTTATAAATATTTGAAAATGAACTATAAAAAGGTTGAGAATTTTACATCTAATGACGATAATAGCGCTAAACTTATAATGTTTCATGTTGATTGGTGTCCTCATTGTAAAAAAGCTATTCCAGATTGGAATGCATTTAAAAACGAATACAATGATTTAAAAATTAATAATTATAAACTTAAGGTAACTGATTTCGACGTTACTGAAGATACTCCTGAAAATAAAAAATTGGTACAAAAGTACAATGTTAAAGGATATCCTACAATAATTCTTGAAAAAAATAACAATATTATAGAATGTGAATTAAAACCTAATAAAACAAATTTAGAAGATTTTGTTAATGAAAACCTTTAGATTTTAAATACTCATATCCGTGGTCATAACCTTCATTTATTAGTTTTATTCTTGTATCTTTATTTATAACTGCATTCATAATTGTCTCAAATGAAAAACCATCGAAATTAATTATTATCTCATTATTTATTTCTTCATCAATATTATACTTTCTTCGATATTTTGATAAGTTTGCTATTATTTTTCTCAAATAATCTATTAATGATGAATCATCATTTATATTTTCTATACTTGATATATTATTAAATTTTATACCAAGTATCTCATCTTTATCTTTTTCTTTATCTGATATACAATATTCTAATGGATAATTAATTACCACACCACCATCTGTATAACAATTATTATCAATACATAATGGTGACATAAATACCGGATAACTAGAAGACATATGTATCGCATCTAATACTTTCATTTCAGGATGACTTTTATAAGATATATCAATTAATTCGTCTTTATTTATTTCAACTGTATACATATGAATATCTACACCTGAGTATTCATACAATTCTTTCATAGTTATATTTAATGTTAAATCTTTTCCTTTTAATAACGATTCGTATATTATATTGTAGAATTTATTATCATATAATCCTTTTGTTATATTTAAATTTATAAAATTATTCATATTTAAAGACATATCCTTTTCCCATGGTCTATCTGTTATATATTTTTCTATAATTGACCAATCATATTTTAAACATAACATTAATGCTATCATACACCCTGAAGATACCGCATATATCGATTTTAAATTATTTGTATTTACATATTCTTTATCTATTAAACATTTGAATAAACCTATATAATTAAAAAAATTCTGACCTCCACCTGAAAGTATTAAATGTTTTATTTCCATATAAATACATTTTTATTTTAATTTTTTTTTCGAAACTCATTATAATGTCTACTATCTTTAATTTTAATGAAGAAGGAAGTGAAAAAATAAATATGGACGAACTTTATGATAAAAAACAGCAAAAAGATATCTCCAAACACAATATATTTAATAGAATATTAAATAGAATACATAGTAAAATTAAAACTGTATCTAAATATGATAAAAATAATAATATGTGTTGGTATGTTTTTCCTGAAATTATTTTAGGAATACCATTATATGATCTTAATTCTTGTATTACTTACTGTGTCGATAAATTACATGAAAATGGTTTTATTGTTAAATACATTCATCCTAATTTATTATTTATATCCTGGGACCACTGGGTTCCTAGTTATGTTAGAAGAGAAATAAAAAATAAAACAGGAGTTAATATCGATGGATTTGGTAATGTAATTGAAGATAAAAAAAATGATTTTCAATTATCTGCTAAAAAAGAAACAACAAAAGAAAAAGATTATAAATCTATTGACAGTCATAAACCTACATTTAAATTTAATTTTAATGACCACAAATTATAATTTACTTTTTATTTAATAAATAATTTCAAAAATATAATCAAATTAAACATGTACAAAATATTCTATTATTTTTTTTACATGTAGAGAGAATAATTTAGGCACATTATTAAAATATTAATATAAATTATATGTCATCTGGTAAAAAAACTGAAAAAAACTATAAAAGAAAAACAAATAATTATACTCAAAAAAACTTACCTAAACTAGATATTTCTGATATATCTCTACCTAAACCTACACCTCATGATATACCATACATATCATCTGAAAAAGAATTATTTGAATTTATTGATAATTTACCACCTGACCTATCTTTTCAAAAACCCATCATTAATGACTGGATTCAACCTCCACCTGAACTTAATTATTCTATTTATAATAATCTAGATAGACAATCTATTATTAATACCTTCTTTTACATGTTCTACCATATACGTATTGGTATTTTTGTACATATTAAAACTAATCGTCTTGTACATTTTGTACCATTTCAAAATCCTGATTATACCAATAACTGGGATGAATCTCTATTACCACCTTTTAAAAACAACAAAGATATTGAAAAATATTATTTGAATAAAAAAAAGAAATATCCTAATAATCGCGATTCTAATATCAATGATATAGAAACTAATCTTAATAAATGGTCCGCTAATAACTGTATTATCGGTAACTGGAATAAAGAAGCTGTTGGTACAGGTGCTTGGTATGAACTTAAAGAAATGATTGAATCTGCTTGTATGACTCATCGTTTAAATGATTGTATATTCTTTATTAATCGTCGTGACCACCCTATATTAACTGGTAATGGTACTGAAGAATCTTATAGAAAAGAACCTTACTTTCATATATTTAATAATTTAACTACTCCTTTGTCCAGAAATAGTTATGATAACTATGTACCTATATTAAGCTTTAGTAAAAATGATAATTTTGCTGATTTATTAATACCTAATTATGAAGATTGGAATTATATTAAAGAATTAGAAAATTCTGTATTTCATACTTATATTAAATTTCATGATTCAGAACAAAATCAAAAAAAAGCTATTGAAAAATTTAAAATGAGTAATCCTAATGCTTCTAAAAAATTAAATAAAGCTTTAAAAATTAAAATTATCAAAGATTTCTATCTAAAAATGTGGGATGAAGACTTGACTTTTGGTAGAATTAAATCTTGGGTTGAAGGACACTTTGAACCTAATAGATGGAACAAAAAAAAAGATATTGCTGTATTTCGCGGTAGCTCCAGTGGATGTGGTACAAACCCTCAGAATAATCAACGATTGAGATTAGGTAGAATATCTCAAATTGAAGGAATGAATGATATTCTAGATGTTGGTATACTTGGTATTAATATACGTGATAAAAAATTTATGAATTCTAATGTTAATTATTACGATTACAAATTATATAAATTACCAAAAAAAAATAGAATGACTTTTAATGAACAGTGTAATTATAAATATATCATACACGTTGATGGTCATGTTTCTGCATACCGATTAGGTAAAGAACTTTCCTCTAATTCTGTTATATTAAAAGTTGATAGTCTTTTTGATTATAAATTGTGGTTTTCTAATTATTTAGTCGAAAATTACCATTATTTACCTGTTAAAAAAGACCTCAGTAACCTTAAAAGCGCTATTGTTGCTTGTAAAGAAAATGATGAAACGTGCAAAAAAATTGGTGAAAATGCTCATCAATTATTTAATTCTATCATTAATCGAAAATATGTTTCGGCTTATTTTTCCAATTTAATAAATTCTATCTCAAATAATTATATCATATAATTATATGCTACCGCAAAAAAGAGGACCGGGAGGAGGTAAAAAAACAGTAAATACTATGCCAGAAGGACGTTGTTACACAGACCAAGATTGTGATGATAAAAAAGTTTGTTATAAAGAAGATGAAGATGATGTTTTAGGATATTGTGTAACTGAATCTGATAAAAAAAAGATTGAAAGAAATAAAAAATTAATAGGAGAAAGTAGTGAAAATTTAGCAAGGGCAAATATGGATACTACAAAAGAACGTATTAAACAACAACAAACAAAAAGAATAAGAGAAAGAGAAGAAGAAGAAGAAATGAAAGAACAAGAAAAAAGAAGTGAAGGCCGTGAAGGAATATTGAGGCTAGAGTCTATTGAGAGAGAAAAAAATATAGAAAGAGCCAGAGAAAATATAGAAAGAGAACAGATGCAAGTGGAGAATTCAAGATCAATTTTTGCAGCTGGTTATCAGAAAGATTTAGAAAAACAACAGAAAATGAAGGAAGAGAGAGAAAAAGAATCAAAAAAACAACAAGATAGTATATCGAGGTTACAAGATACAATAACTAGTAATCGTACATTATTAAATACTGTGGAACCTGAACAAAATAGATTATATGATAAATATGGTATAACAGCTGAAGAAAATATTTCAAATGCATGTCCATTGTGTCAAAAATCAATTGATGATGTATCATTGAAATTTGGATTAGAAAATGGTTCATTAGTTAGACCTGGTTGTTGTAGTGCTGTTTATCATAAAAGATGTGCGTTAAATTGGTTTAATCAAACAGAAAATAGGAAACGATTTCTTTGTCCTCAATGTAAAAGTGCAATAGAGGGTGAAGTTGATGGAACTGGTATGAGTGATATAAAGAATCCTGGATGGGTAAATATGTGTATTAAGTTAAAATATGGAAATGATTCTGAATTAATAGGGGATGATTTCGAAAGTTCGCGTAGTAACGTAGAACAATTAGAAAGAAGAGAAAATCGTGAGAGAGAATTAAAAGCAAGTGAAGAAAGAGAACAACCTAGAAGAATGTTTTACAATCGATTTGGACCAGGTATACGTCCTCCTGATGCAGTTGTACGTCAAACACTTATTCAAGACCAACCTCGAGCAACTGGTGGTGGATATGTAGTAAATAGCCCAAATAGAAGTAATACACCTTCTCCACCTTCTCCACCTATTCCACCTCCAGTACCCAGTAGACCAAATAATAATGAAATAATAGATGAAACAGAAAGATGGAGACAATCTCATCCATTTATGCCATATACAAATGAGTTGAATAATATAGAGATAAATGATGTATATGGAAATGTAACATATCCTATGTCTCAAGTGGATATGAGAGGAAATGCCACTGGCACAACGTTCACTGTATACTATACTCTATATGATGATAATCGTGGTCAGAATCCTCAACCTCGTCATGTTATATTTGCAACACTGGAAAGATACACTCCAACAAGTGTACCCACAAATGATTTTATGCGTGGTGTAACAATTGCTCCTATACATTTAGGTATAGTTTCAAGGGAAGTATGGAATAGAGAAACAATGAATGGTGATTTAGATGCTTTACTTTGGAATACAAGAAATGTGAATATGAATTTTACAACTTATGGTTCATGGGCTGATAGTATTGCTGATATAGAATTTCCTCATGATGAAGAAGAAGAATACCGTGAAATGGTAAATAGAATGAGAAATGATGAAAGAATACGTTATAGAAGGCTTTATATTATTATTGGCGAACCGTTATTTATTGATACTATACATTTATTTGATGGTGAGACACATGAAAATATAGTAAGTTATAATAATGATAATGATAGTCTTCATAATGCAATAGGTACTATGTATGAAGCTTTATATGAACAACCAGACAGTTCTATATATTTGGAAGCAGCTGCTCGTCCATATACCCCATCGGTAGCTGCTCGTCCATATACCCCATCGGTAACTGCTCCTGCATATACCCAAGAGGCAGACGCAGCAACAAGAACAACAACACCTCCACCACATATTCCAGAACCTTTTAATTTTGATGGTACTATTACCGGTGATTTGAGACAAATGGAAGATGACGGTGATGTGGTACATTATCAAAGTATTAGTAATATTCCGATGACGGTAGTGGGTGAGAGTGGAAGTACTAATTTAGTTATATTAGAAATTGAAGATGGTGATATATTATTATTTAGACAAAGTATGATGGATTTTAATGACTCTGGTGATGATTATCAAATATATAATATTAATGACCTTATTAGGAGATCTGGTGCACTTTATGGTGATATGGGTCGTATGGAGTTAGGAGATTGGTTACATGATCACGATGGACAGACAGAAGATAGTATTTTTACTAGAAATCAAATACTAGATGATGTTGAATTAACTAGTACTATAAATGAACTTATTCGTTATGCCAGAAATATAAATTTATTAGTAGGTGGTTCTGACACTACAGAAGATAGATATGTTTTTATATATGATAATGAAATTACGGCTGGGGATCATGAAGAATTTCTGTATATTGGTAGATATAATACCTTTGAACATTTTCGTACGGCGGTAATGAGATTGAAAAGGGTAATATTAGGTTCAGATAGTTCAGATAATTATAGTAGTTCTAGTGGTATGAGTGATCGTTCTCTTGGTTCTACTCGTGCTTCAAGTAATCCTTCCTCTGTAAGAACACCATCAATTCATATGAGTAATGATTTTGGATGGTATAGTCATGATCCAAATCGTACTGAAAGCATCTACGGTGGATATTGGCCAGGTACTACTACTAGGGTTAGAACTCAACCTATGTATCATATTAGATTGCCTCAAGATATAATTAGTCTTCCAGTTATTGAATATGATGTATATTATACTAGATTGTCTATGCCTCCACAAACGATTGGTGATAGAGTATTAATAGGTATGGAGTATGAAGGTATGGATGATAGGGAAGAAGAACTTCATATGCTTCCATCGAATTATGATACTAGAAGATTGTTAAACAATGAAGATGGGGGAAGTACAATAGAAGATATAAGAAATCTTTCTATTTCTACTACAAATCCACATATAAGTACATTTTATGGTGAATGGTTACAAGAAAACATACAAGAATTAATTGGAGAGAATGAACAATTAGCTAACAATTATAGGAGATTGAACAATAATGATGTAGAAGATAGAAGACTTTATGTAATGTTTCCAGGGATGATGGGAGATTATA
>CESB01146986.1_pt1 | contig 11547 bp, 12 predicted proteins | sample 531071 | NCBI WGS metagenome assembly CESB01 (sample SAMEA2621259, study PRJEB7988) | marine metagenome | biome: marine biome (ENVO:00000447); feature: surface water layer (ENVO:00002042); material: "saline water (ENVO:00002010), including plankton (ENVO:xxxxxxxx)" | depth 5 m | reverse complement strand
GATAAAATTTCTAATAAAATTGTTAATGGCGTGCCTGGAATAAATAGAGTAGTGTATGATATAACTTCAAAACCACCCAGTACAATTGAATTAGAATAATGTTAAAAAAGATTAATCAAATATTAAAAAAAAAAAATTTGAGAAAGATCGTATGTTTAACGGCGTACTCAAAAAATATCGCAAAAATAATAGACAGGCAATGTGATATAACATTAGTTGGCGACTCTCTGGCAAATGTTTTATATGGAATGAAAAACACTCATTCTATATCATTATCGACAATCATTGAACATAGTATTAGTGTAAAAAAAGGTATAAAAAAATCTTTAATGGTTGTAGACATGCCGAAGGGATCATATCAAAAACCATCTCAAGCAAAAAAAAATGCAAAACTAATAGTTAAAAAAACCAAGTGTGATGCTGTAAAAATTGAGAGTAACAATAAAAATTTTAAAATTATCAAAGAAATTATAAAAGCAAATATACCTGTAATGGGCCACATTGGTTACACTCCTCAATTTAAAAATAGGTTTAAGGTAGAAGGTAAAAATAAAACAGAAATTAAGAAATTAATTAGAGAAGCAAAGTCTATTGAAAGAGCAGGAGCATTCTCAATTGTCTTAGAGTGCTTGACTCCAAACACTGCTAAAAAAATAACTAGTTTACTTAAAATACCGACCATTGGAATTGGATCTTCGTCTAATTGTGATGGACAAATACTTGTCACAGACGATATGCTTGGCTTGAGTGGATTTTACCCAAAATTTGTAAAAAAATATGTAAACCTTAACTCATTAATTGAAAAAGCTGTGAAAAAATATAGTAAAGATGTAAGAGCAAAAAGATTTCCAAATAACAAAAATTTTTTATATGGAAAATAAAGATATAGATAAAATCACTTTTTCTGAAAAAATAGAAAATTTTCTTAAGGGAAACAAAAAAAAAATTATTACCGGATTAATTATTTTAATTATTGGAGCATTATGCTATTTAGGGCTAATTTATCTCGATAACAAAAAAAATAAAGATATATCTGAGAAATATATTAAAGCAGGAATATACCTAACATCAAAAGATTTAGATAATTCAAAAAAGATTTATGAAGAAATAATTTTAAGTAAAAATAAATTCTATTCCCCTTTAGCTTTAAATAACATAATTGAAAATGATCTTGAGAAAGACAACAATCAAGTTTTAAAACTCTTTGAAGTGGTAGAGGATATAAACATGGAAAATGAGTTCAAAGATTTAGTAATATTGAAAAAAGCTCTTTATTTAATAAAGATAAACAGGGTCGATGAGGGAAAAAAATTATTGGAAAAAATTATTTCACGTAAGTCAACTTGGAGTGAAATAGCTTTAGAAATTTTAAAATAAATGCTGAGCCTAAGTAAATGAAAATCATAAGTGTACTAATATTCTTTTTATTTTTTTCAAACTGTTCTTTTGACAATAAAACTGGAATTTGGAAAAACTCTAACGAACTTTCTAAAAAGAGGGAAAATGAACTCTTAGACTTTAAAAAAATTTATACAGAACAAAAATTATTTAGTGAAATAATTTTTCCTAGAAATAACCTTCAAGTGAAGTTAGATGAAATTAAAGAAAACTTAACATGGAATGATGAATTTTATAGAGGTTCCAACAATTTAGAAAATTTTGATTACGAAGATTTTAATAAAATTGTTTTTAGAAGTAAAAAGTTAACTAAATTTGAAGTAGGAAAAAAAATTTTGTTTGATGGTGAAAACGTTATATTAACTGATGTAAAGGGGAACGTTTTTGTCTACTCGATTGGTCTTCAAGAAATTGTCTTGAAGTATAATTTTTACAAAAAAAAATTTAAAAAAATTAAAAAATCACTTCACATCAAAATAGAAGATAATAAAATTTATGTCGCAGACAACCTTGGTTATCTATACTCAATAGATTATAAGATAAAAAAGTTAATATGGGCAAAAGATTTTAAAATACCTTTTAGATCTAATGTTAAGATTATTAACGATAAACTGATATTCGCTGATACAGACAATTCTTTGTATTTAATAAATAAATTCAATGGCGAAAAGATAAAGTCTTTACCGACTGAGGAAGCACTAATTAAAAATGAATTTATAAACTCATTAGCAATAAAAGAAAATACATTATTTTATCTTAATACTTTTGGATCAATTTATTCAATTAATAGTAATAATAATAATATAAATTGGTTTATAAATATTAACCCATACTCAGAGGTAGCTACCAATAATTTGTTTAATTCAAAACCTTTAGTCTTAAAAGAAGATAAAATATATATATCAACAGACAAAAAATTACATATTTTCGATGTATCAAGTGGAACAAGGATTTCAGAATTTCCCCTTTCGTCTACCACTACTCCTATAGTATCTAACAAATATTTATTTTTAATAATTAAGCAAGATATACTTGTTTGTATTGACATTAATGAGGGAAATATAGTTTATTCAATTGATATAAAGAATGAAGTAGCAAAATATTTAAATTCAAAAAAGAAACCGATTTACATCAAAACTATTTCAATTTTAAATAACAAATTATTCATTTTTTTAGATAATTCTTATTATATAAAATTCAGTTCGAACGGAAAGTTAGAAGGTATAAATAAGTTACAGTCTAAAATAAATTCAGATCCAATTTTCGTTAATGGAAAAATTATTTATATAAACAAAAAAAACAGACTGGTAGCTATAAATTAATTATTAGATTTACCACTAAGAAGTGACAACTGAGTTATTTTTGTTTCACCTAAATTATCTTCTGGTTTTACAGGATATTCTCCAGTAAAATAATGATCACTGAATTGTGGATACAAACTATTTCTTTCTCCTTTTCCTAAAGCCTTATATAATCCTTTTAAACTTAAAAACTTTAATGATTTTGCTTTAATATATTCGCATATTTCCTTATTAGATTTTTCGTTTGCTAAAAGTTCTTTTTTTGTTGGCATATCTACTCCGTAAAAGTCTGGATATCTGATTTCTGGACAAGCAATTCTTACATGGACTTCCTTTGCTCCTGCCTCGTAAAGCATCTTTACAATTTTATGACAAGTTGTTCCTCTTACCAAAGAGTCATCTATTAAAATAATCGACTTGTTTTTAACTATACTTTTAGTGGAGCTTAATTTTAATTTTACCCCTAAACTTCTTATATTTTGGGATGGCTCAATAAAAGTTCTCCCAACATAATGATTTCTAATTAATCCTAATTCAAATTTAATTTTTGAATGTTCTGCGAAACCTATCGCTGATGGAACCCCAGAGTCAGGGACTGGAACAACCATATCTGCTTCTACAAAGGCTTCTTTGGCCAATTCTGAACCAAAATTCTTTCTATATTCATATGCACATTTGCCATCAACTATACTGTCAGGTCTCGCAAAATAAATATATTCGAAGACACAAGGCCTAGCTTTTTGTTTAGGAAATGGCTTAACACTGTGTATTTTATCATTTTCTATGTACACGATTTCCCCATTTTCTACTTCTCTTATAAAGGCTGCACCAACAATATCTAAAGCACATGTTTCTGATGATAAGATGTAAGAACCTTTTAATTTTCCAATTACAAGTGGTCTAATACCAAAAGGATCTCTAACTCCTACTAATTTCTTATTTGTCATCATCACCAAAGAGTAACCACCCTTTATTTGAAAAAGAGCATCTATTAGTTTGTCTACTATCTTGTCTCTTTTCGATTTTGCTATTAATTGCACTATTGTTTCAGTATCACTTGTTGTTCTAAAAATTGCTCCTTCTTTTACTAAAGTTTCTCTTAATAGCAGAGCATTAGTTAAATTACCGTTATGAGCTACACTTAAGCCACCCATATATAAATCTGCAAAAAACGGTTGAATGTTTCTAAGAGATGTTTCACCAGTAGTTGAATACCTGTTATGACCTATAGCAAATTTTCCTGGAAGTTTTTTTATTACGTCACTTTTTGTGAAATGATCACCAACTAAACCTTGTCTCTTTTCTGAATGATAATTTCTCCCATCGTAAGAAACTATCCCACAACCTTCTTGACCACGATGTTGTAAGGCGTGGAGCCCTAAAGCAACAAGAGCAGACGCATCTTGGTGGTTAGAAATTCCAAAAATTCCACATTCTTCTCTAAGTTTATCTAATTTAAATTTTTTCAATTTTATCTTTTGTATCTATAAAGTCTTCACTGGACGGAAATTCTTCCACTAGTATTTCACTTCCTTTTTTAACAATATCAAATGAAAAAGCATCCTCAGCTGATATACCCCAATTCTGATATGGATAAAACCAATTAAAAATTGAAAATAAACAGACTGAAATCACGTATCCTTTAAAAAAACCAAATAATAGGCCAAAACTTTTGTCTATTGAGCCTACTCCAGTCCATGTCACTGCTTTACTTAATGCTTTTCCTAAAACTATAGTTAAAAATAATGTACAAACAAAAATAACGGCTCCAAGTCCTACGTTGTTTACAAAATCTGACTCAATATATTCTTTCACCCAAGGTTGAAATTTAGGAACTAAAACTATAGTTATCACGGCAGAAAAAACCCACTTCATGAACGAAATAAGACTTAAAGAAAAACCCTTTACAAAACATTGAACGATACTATAGATCATGATTATACCGACTATCAGATCAAATAAATTAACCTTATTGATAAAATTATTTATAAAATCAAGCATTGCCTAATATGACTCTTTTCCAAAAGGCTTTATAACCAAAATCAATTTTGGTAGAAGAGTCAATACTGAAATCATTGCAAGCAACATTGCAATACCGGTAAAAATTCCAAAGTAAATTGTAGGTATAAAGTTTGATAAAATTAAAATTGAAAATCCAAAGACAATGGTTATTGAAGTATTCAATATGGCTATACCTACAGTATTATGACATCTGTCTATAGTTAAATTGTAGTTGCCAATCTTATCAAATTCTTCTCTAAATCTGTAAATATAATGTATGCTATTATCTACTGCTATACCAATTGTTATTGCAGCTATTGTAATTGTCATCATATCTAATGGTATTTCCATTAAGCCAATTATCCCTAGAATAAAAAAAGCTGCAATAAAATTTGGGACGACTCCAATTAAAGATAGCATGAAGTTTCTGAATAAAATAAAAAACATAGCCGAAATTCCTAACATGACTATACCTAAAGTTAAAATTTGTGATTTAAATAAGCTTTGTAGTAAATTATTGAATAATATTAAAACACCAGCTAATCTATATTCATTTTTATCTAAATTTAATTTTGTATTTAAATCTTTATTTATTTTTTTGATTAGATCATTTCTTCTTAATTCTTGCAGAGAATCTTTTACTCTCACACTGATTCTAGCCTCGTCTTTTTCAACGGAAATATATGGTGATACAATTTCTTTTTTTATTTCAACAGGTATCTTACTATACAATACAGCGATTTCTAAACTCTGAAGCTCTTTTTTGTTTAAATCTTCTGCGACTCTTAAAATCGATCCAAATGAGAGAACTTTCCCAATTTCAGGCAGTGAGTCTAAATAATCATGAACCTTTAAAATTTTGTCCATTTTATCTCTAGTGAACCAATATTTGGCTTTATCATCTTTTTCAGCATCTTCATCTTCCCATTCAGAAAATTCATCATCTTTTTCCTTTTGTTTTTTCTTTATAGGAAATTTTATTATAACATTTAGAGGTGTAGTACCTCCCAGCGCATCATCTATTTTTTTCATTCCTTTATATATTTCTGTTTCTTTATCAAAATAATTTATGAAACTATTTTCCACTTCTAATTTTGATATTCCGATAATACTAAAAATTAGAACAATGACAGTAGGGCCGAATATAAATATATTGTTTTTTTTTGAAAAGTTTCCAAGTGCCGAGGTGATAAGAGAGTTTTCAGCATTTTTCACATTAATATCTTCATCTGAAGAAAACAAAGTAAGCAATGAGGGTAATAGAAGGAAAGTAACTAAAATTGATACCGTTAAGCCCATAGTCATCATCCATCCAAAATCTATAATAGGCTTTATGCCACTAAATATTAATGATAAAAAAGCACAAATAGTAGTTAGCACTGTATAAAGTATTGGCATTATCATTCGTTTACTTGTTTGAAGTATTGCCTCATTCGTTGATAATTCTTTGAACTCTTTTTTAATTTGAAGAAATCTAACTGTTACATGAATATTCATTGCCATGTTGAGTATGAGCATAAGTGCAATAAAATTTGAGGATATAACTGTTACTTTCCAACCAACTAAACCGAGTAGTCCAATCATTAATATCACTGAGGTGATACACCCGAGTAATGGCATGATTACCCATTTTAAATTTTTAAAAACTATCCATAAGGTTAAAATAATAAAGATAAGCACACCAATTCCAAAAACTATGATATCACTTTTTATATAGCTCATCATATCATCAGCGATCATCGGAATTCCTCCCAAATGAATTTTCGCATTTTCCCCGTATTTGTTTATCACATCTCTAATTTCAGCAATATTTTGATGATTTCGTAAATTATAAAGATTTTTATATTGTTCATATTCTTTTAAAAAATTTTTATAATTTTTTTTCTCAGCTTTATTAAGACCACCGTCCAAAGATTGATTATGAAATTTATCTTTAATTTTGATATATTCTGCTAATCTTTCATCCTTTTTTAAATATACAACTATACCAGACGTTTTTCCGTCCTCACTAATTACATAATCTTTATAGATTGGACTATTAACTATTTCATCAAAACCTCTTGTTCTATCAATTTCTGGGTGTGCTAATGTTTTATAATTTTTAAGCCTATCCATTAGGCTTTCATCGGTGCTTTTTAGCAGAGGAACATCTATAACAGTTATAACGCTGTCTACCCAACTTAATTTTTCAATCTTAGACTTTAAAAGCTGTAAATTAAGTATTGTCTCTTTTTCTTTAAAACTAGATACAGGAGAATAAGTAAGAACTAAAAAGTCTTTTGAACCGTATCTATCATTTATCTCTCTAAGATATTTTAGATCTTCATCACCTTCTAGTATTAGAGCGTCACTAGAAGCATCTAAATTAAAGTTTCTAGCATGATAAAATGCAATTACTAACAAAGTTAGTAATAATAAAAGTGTAATTTTCGGGAAATCGATAATAAATTTTTTATAAATTTCAGTAATCATAGAGACAATTCAGATATATCTTAAATTTATGATAACGAAAGATAAAATTTGTGCTTAATTTTTATTTAAATCTTTAAATTTCGTATAAATTCCCTCGAATTCGACTTTTACAATGCCAGTTGGACCATGTCTTTGTTTACCAAGTATAATATCGGCTAAACCATTAACGTCGTTCATTTTTGATTGCCATTCGGCATGTTCTATCGAACCTAGCTTTGGTTGCTTTCTCTCTAGATAATAAGCTTCTCTATAAACAAACATTACAACATCTGCATCTTGTTCAATTGATCCAGACTCTCGTAAATCAGCTAACTGAGGCTGTTTATCATCTCTTTGTTCGACTGCTCTGGATAATTGGGATAATGCTAATACAGGAACACTAAGCTCTTTTGCTAAAGCTTTTAGACCTTGAGTTATTTCAGAAATTTCTTGAACTCTACCATCGTTTCTACTGTTGCTACCAGCCCTCATCAATTGAATATAATCGACTACAATCAAATTCAAACCAAACAGTCTTTTAATCCTTCTTGCTCTATTGCTTAAAGTTGCTATTGTGATAGCAGGGGTCTCATCAATAAATAACGGAAGATTATAAATATTTCTTGAAGTTTCTATATACCTGTTAATTTCTTCCTCAGTAACTTGCCCTTTTCTAATATTATCTGATTTTATTCTTGCTTGCTCAGACAAAATCCTAGTTGACAACTGCTCAGAGGACATTTCTAGCGAAAAGAAAGCAACAGAAGATTTTTCTTGCCTACTCAAGATTGTTTGCGCAGCATGATAAGCAATGTTAGTCGCAAGAGCAGTTTTACCCATCGACGGTCTGCCAGCTAAGATTACCAAATCAGATTTGTGTAGACCTCCAAGTTTAGAGTCTAGGTCAGATAAACCCGTTGGAACTCCCACTATTCCTCTATCACTTTTCATAGCCATAGTCGCCATTTCAATCGTTTGATCTAAAGCTTGATTAAATTTTAAAAAAGATTGTGAAAAGCTACCACGCTCAGCTAAATCAAATAATGATTTTTCAGTTGTTTCAATTATTTTTTCTGCGCTTACTTCTTTTGAATTTAGTGTTTCATTAGATAAATTATCAGAAATTAAAACCAACTCTCTTCTTAAATGCATTTCATGAATAACTTTTGCATAATCAATGGCTTGTTTTGTAGAACTAGAAAACCTGGTAAGCTTGACTAGGTATTCAGTGCCCCCAACTTCATTTAGCATATTATCTTTTTCAAAAAAATTTTTAAGAGTAATCGGATTTGCTATCATTCCTTTATTATTTAAAGTTTCTATAACTTCGTAAATCTTTGTGTGAGCAGGATCATAAAAGGTTGTAGAATTAACAATATTAGCTATCTCATCAATTATATCATTGTTAACTAGTATTGATCCTAGTAGTGCTTGTTCGGCTTCTAAGTTTGATGGTTGTTTTTTATTTACGTTGTTTTCGGGTAATTTAATTTTTTCCACTTTTAAATCATAGTTTAGGGTAAAATTTATTAAAGTAAAAGTTACACACTATTTTCAACGACCTGTGGAAAAGTTATTTTGATTGTATTTTATCTATTTTAATAGATATCAAAGCAGAGACCTCTGAATGAAAAATGATATCAACTTTATATTTACCGATTTTATTTAGATTCTCTTTTAATACGATTTGAGAAGGTTTCACATCTACTTTGAATTTTTCTAAAATTGCAGAAGAAATTTCTTTAGGTTTTATTGACCCATAAAGCTCACCGTTTTCCTTACTCTCCTTATTAAAAACAAAAGATTTTTTATTTATTATTTGAGCTATTTCTTTTAACTTCTTTTTCAATTCAATATTCTTTTTATTTAATTCGTCTTTTTTTTTCGAGACAAATTCGAGATTTTCTTTGCTGAATCTCAATGCTTTACCAGTTTTTAAAAGGTAATTTCTACCGTAGCCGGGCTTAACTTCAACTTTATCACCTATGTTTCCAAGTTTAATAATATTTTCTAATAAAATTAATTCCATTAAATCAGACCTAAAATTTTAGCTTTTTTAATTTCTTTAGTTAATTTTTTTTGCTTACCACTAGATACAGATGTAATTTTAGAGGAAAGAATTTTGTCATTCTCTGAAACATATTTTTTTAATAAACTTATATTTTTATAGTCTATTATTGGAGCATTCTTAACTGAGAGGGGACAAGATCTATTAAATCTACCTTCTGTTTTTTGAAAAAGACTAAGTTTACTTAAAGAATTAGTATTCTTTTTTTGAAATTTTTTACTTTTTCTTTTCATTTATTTTTACTTTCTTTTTTAAAATATTCGTTTTTTATATCTAAATTTTTATATTTCACAATTAGATGTCGAATAATTGATCCGTCAATTTTAATCTTTTTATTAATTTCTGTTAAAGTCTTTTCATTGCCTTCAAATTTATAATGAATATAAAAACCTTTGTTATATTTTTTAATTTTTGTTGCTAAGTTTAACAGCCCCCATTCTTCGATTTTTATTACTTTTCCTGAACTATTATTAATTATTTCACTATACTTGTCTTTAATTTTTTCTAGCTCAGATTTTGGCAAATCTTGCTTAGTTATTAAAGTATTCTCATAAAATTTCATAAAAGAACATTGTTAATTAGTTAGCTTTAAAGTACACATTATAAAAAAAGTTTTATACTATAATAGATATTTATATCAATACTAATTATCTACTATAAATTGCTTTATTTATGAATGCTATACTCTTTCCAGGCCAGGGCTCACAAATTGTAGGCATGGGACAAGAATTTTACAATAATTTTGATCTTGTAAAAAAAATTTTTGAACAAGCTGATGAAAAACTAAATTTTAAAATTTCAAAACTTATTTTGGAAGGTCCAGAAAGTGATTTAAAATTAACACAAAATACCCAACCAGCCATTTTAACAGTAAGTTATTCAATTTTTAATATTTTAAAAAATGAATTTAATTTTAATTTTGAAGACACCAAATATTTTGCAGGCCATTCCCTTGGTGAGTATAGTGCTTTAGTGTGCTCTGATTCTTTAGAATTTAGAGATGCTTTATATTTACTTTTTGAAAGAGGAAAATCAATGCAAGAAGCAGTGCCTGTTGGTCAAGGTAGTATGATCGCCGTACTGGGTTCAGAGATTGATGATTTGAGCAGATTAATAAAAGACGCACAAGTTAATGGAGTTTGTGAGATTGCAAATGATAACGCAGAAGGTCAAACTATAATTAGTGGAGACTCAGAAAGTATAAATTCCTTAATGAAAATTTTGAAAAACAATAAAAAAAAATTTATTCCTTTAAATGTTAGTGCTCCTTTTCATTGTTCATTGATGAAACCAGCAGCTAAAAAAATGGAAAGTAAAATAAATTCTACTAATTTTAAAAAACCTAATTTTAAAATTGTTAATAATGTAACATCTATACCTGAAGACAACCCAGATAAAATAAAAAGATTATTAATAGATCAAATTTGCTCCACTGTTAAATGGAGAGAGAGTATTATCAATATGTCTAAGGGAAATGTAACAAAATTCATTGAAATAGGTCCAGGAAAAGTTTTATCAGGTATGGTTAAACGTACTTTAAAAAATATTAATTGCTTTAGTATAAATTCAATAGATGATATGAAAAAAATACAAGATGAATTTAAAAGATAAAAAAGTTTTAATCACAGGAGCAACTGGGGGAATAGGCAATAGTTTAGTAAAAAAGTTTTGTGACTCTGGTTCGATAGTTTTAGCGACTGGAACTAATCAAGAAAAACTAAATAATATAAAAAAGAATTATAGCGGTGTTATTATTGAAAGATTTAAATTAGATGAACATGAGAAAATTGAGTCATTTATTGATCAAGTTCACACAAAATTAGATGGTATTGATATACTGGTGAACAACGCAGGAATAAATTTAGATAATATTTCTATTAGGTTAACCGAGGAAAATTGGAAGAAAGTTCTAGATATAAATTTAACATCAACTTTCTTGATGTGTAAGTACACTATTAAAAAGATGTTAAAAAATAAATATGGAAAAATTATTAATATTACATCTATTGTCGGTCATACTGGTAACTTAGGGCAAGCAAACTACTCAGCATCGAAAGCTGGCATTGTTGCATTTTCAAAAAGTTTAGCTATTGAATACGCTAAAAAGAATATCAATATTAATTGTGTTTCACCTGGTTTCATCAAAACAGAAATGACTGATAAAATAAACGATGAATTTAAAAAATTGTTAATAAGCAAAATTCCTTCAGGAGACTTGGGAACTGGAGAGGATGTTTCTAATTGTGTTGCATTTTTAGCATCAGATTTAGCAAATTACATTAATGGCGAAACCATTCATGTGAATGGCGGAATGTATATGGCTTGACA
>CESB01148832.1_pt1 | contig 11699 bp, 10 predicted proteins | sample 531071 | NCBI WGS metagenome assembly CESB01 (sample SAMEA2621259, study PRJEB7988) | marine metagenome | biome: marine biome (ENVO:00000447); feature: surface water layer (ENVO:00002042); material: "saline water (ENVO:00002010), including plankton (ENVO:xxxxxxxx)" | depth 5 m | reverse complement strand
TCCAGCAAATCTTGTGTCCTTTACCATTTTGTAAATTTGATAATTTTAAGTGGATTGACTTATTTATTGATTATCTTATCAATCTCAATAAAGAAAATAAAATTCAAAAATCAGTACAGATCTTTTTTATTAGTCATTTCTATTTTTTTTATTTTATTTTCATATAGTGAGATAAAAAAAAACAAAACATTAATTTCTAATACAGAATACAAGCAGTTTAGAAACGAATTCAAATTAATTACTCATAAAATTAAAAATGAATTTGATATTCAAAATATTAGTCTTCTTACATTTGAAACTGATTTAATGATCTGGTTAATTATGAATGATATTAAATATTTAGATTTGATCAATGCTCTTTTCACTTCTAAGAAGGACTATATGATTGAAGATGATTTAATCTCCTCATTTAAAAAACTTAAATTAACAGAAAAAGAATTTAATGATTTTATTTCAAATAAAAAAGAAAGCTGGCGATATATGAATAAAGATATGGCAAAGTTCTTCTTTTATAAATATCAAGCAAATTCATTAGTAACTTTTAATAGTAGCAAATCTTTCAAAACTGATGAGTATAATTTCATAAAAAAAAGTTCGCCTCTATTACACCAACAAATGATTTTACCAATTGAAGAAATTCAAAGGCTTACAAATAAATTTAATGAATTTGATAAAAAAATTATTTTTCCTAATATAATAATATTAAATAAAAATGATGATTTTATAGACTATTCAAATTTAGAAATAATAAATTATTGTAATAAATTTGATGGAAACATTTTTCTTCTTTATGTAAAGAAAGGAGAAAAACTTTGTTAAAATGAAAAAAAATTTAGTTTTTTTTCTTGCAAGATTTGGTAAGGGTGGTGCGGGTAACTCGGTCTATAGGTTAGTCACATCTTTAGACAAAAAAAAATATAATATTTCGGTCATTTGCTTAAATAATTGTGCTTATGAAAAAAGTCTATTAGATAAAGGTATAAGTGTTTTTAAAATTGAAACCAAAAGACTTCTATTATCAGCTTCAAAGTTAAAAAATATATTATTTCAAATTCAAAAAAATGATAAAAAAACAATTTTAATATCAAATATTAATTACACAAACTTGTTTTGTAGCATTTTTATCAAAAAAGATAGTAATCTTAAACTATTAGCTATTGAAAGAACTCCACTAAAAGAACTAGAAATTTATTTTAATCTAACAGATTTTATAAAAAAAAAAATTATAAGTTTCTTGCTCCAATTTTACTATAAAAAATTTGATAAAATTATCTGCAATTCAAAATATATGTCAGATTATTTAAAAAAAAAATACAATTTTGAGTCAGAAGTAGTCTTCCCTCCGTCAATTATTCACTACAAAAAAATTCAAATTAAAATCAAAAATAATAAGATTAATAAAAATTTACGCATTTTAACTATTTGTAGATTATCAAAGGAAAAAAAAATAGATGAACTTATTCATGCATTAAAATATTTAGATGATATTAACTTTGAATTAAAAATTATCGGGGATGGACCTGAGAAAAATTATCTTAAAAATTTGGTTAAAAAATTAGATCTAAATAAATCTATTAAGTTTTTAGGTTTCAAAAAAAATATATTTAGTTATCTTAAAAATACAGATCTTTATATTAATACATCATATTTCGAGGGTTTTCCAAATTCTGTAGTTGAAGCAGCATATTGTGGAGTTCCAATTATCTCATCTCAAAGCCATGGTGGTATTAATGAAATATTATCAAATGGAAAAGGTGGTGTAATTTATCAAAATGGTCCTGACGAATTAGCGACAGAAATAAAAAAATTTTTTTTCAATAAATCTATATTAAGAAAAAAAGCTATTTATGCAAAAAAAAATTCTTTTAAATTTAATCTTCTTAATCATAAAAAAAAATTCGAAAAAATTATAACTAAAATTTAAATTTTATAATATTCTTTAAACCATCTTACTGTATTTTTTAATCCTAAATCGAGATCGGTAAATTTTATTTTTCCAATTATTTTAAGAATTTTTTTATTATCTCCATGAGTTTTTATCACATCAGCTTTTTGTAATGATCTTTTAATTAATTTGGGTTTTTTTCCAGTAAAAATATTAATTCTTTTCATTACATAAGAAAGGTTGATTGGTCTGTTTGAGGAAATATTTAAAATTAAATTCTTTCCTATTTCCTTTTTTCTAAAAATCAATTTTTTTATTAATTCACAGGCATCTTTTACGTATGTAAAATCTCTAGTATGATTTCCATAATTATTTAAATAAAATTTTTCTTTTTTAAAAAATGATGATTTCAAATATTTTATCATAAACATATCTGGCCTTCCCCACTCTCCGAATAAAGTGAAAAATCTTAATCCTACAAAACTTATCTTAAATTGCTTTGAAAAAACATCTGCCATTTCCTCATTCACCTTTTTTGATAACCCATAAATATTTTTTGGATTAATTTTGTCTTTTTCATTTAAAGGAAAATTATTCGAGTCTCCATATACAGAGCTCGATGATGCATATAATATTCTTTTAATTTTTCTTTTATTTGCAAAATTCACAATATTATAAAAAGCCAATATATTATTATCAATAAATTCTCCTGGATTAACTAATGAATACCTAACTCCTGCTTGAGCAGCCAAATGAATCAAAACTGATATCTTTTTTTTATTTAAAGAATTATTTAATTTTTTTTGGTTTTTAAGATCTATCCTATAAAAACTAAAATTTTTAAATCTTTTGAGAACCTTTATTCTATTTTTTTTTAAAGATTGAGAATAATAATTATTAATATTATCAACACCAATTACTTTGATCTTTTTATTTTTTAATAAAAATTTAGCTAAATTAAAACCAATAAACCCAGCTGACCCAGTAATTAAAATTTGCATAATTAAATTATTGATATATCAATAATCTTCTAAAATAGGTATAAAAAACTTAATGTTAAAAATAGGTGTAATAGGGTTAGGTTATGTTGGTTTGCCTATTTGTTTAAACATATCAAAATCATTTAATACAGTTGGTTTCGATATTAGCCAAAAAAGAGTTTCAGATTTAAAAAAAAAAAATGATTATAATAATGAATTTAATAAAAAAGATTTCCTTAAAAAAAAAATATTATTTTCATACAAAATAGATGACCTAAAAAATTGTAATTTTTATATTATTTGTGTCCCTACTCCTCTAAAAAAGAATAATATTCCTGATTTAAGTGCTGTGGAAAAAAGTTTTAAAATGATTTCTAAAGTAATAAAAAAAAATGATATTATTGTTTTAGAGTCAACTGTTTATCCTGGTGTTACAAAAAGATACGCAAAATTTTTACAACAAAAAACAAAACTAACTTTAAATAAAGATATTCATGTTTGTTATAGCCCAGAAAGAATAAATCCAGGAGACAAAAAAAATAATCTTAAAAATATAAAAAAGATCGTTGCTTTTGACGGAAAAAATCAAAAAGTTAAAAAAAATCTTTATAAAGTTTATAAAAAATTATCTAAAAAAGTTATTTTCTCAACAAAGTTAGAGGAAGCTGAAACTGCTAAGGGAATAGAAAATATTCAAAGGGATTTAAATATTGCGTTATTTAATGAACTATTATTAATTTGTAAAAAACTTAATCTAAACTTTAATGAAATAGTACGCTTAGCTAGTTCAAAATGGAATTTTTTAAAATTTTCTCCTGGATTAGTTGGTGGTCATTGTTTGCCTGTAGATCCATATTACTTAACATTTGTTGCAAAAAGAAAAGGTTATTCCTCTAAGGTCACTTTATCTGGAAGAAATATAAATAATTACATGAAAAATTTTGTAATTCAAAGTGTTTTAAAAAGTGTCGATAAATTAAAAAATAAAACAAACATAAAAATTTGTGTCTGTGGCTTAACGTACAAGTATGGTGTAGCAGACATTAGAAATTCGCAAAAAATTGAAATTTTTAATTATCTAAAAAAAAAATACAAAAGTACTAGAGCATACGATCCTTTCTTAAAAGATTTTAAAGCTATTCCAAAAAATATAGAAAAATATAACTTTGTTTTATTTTTATCAAAAGGAGAAAAGTTTAAAAAATTAGTTAAGAAATTGGATTATAAAAAATTAATCGACCCTTTTCATTTTTTTTCTAATTAAATAAAATATCCCTGAGTTTTTTATAATGAGAAAAAAGAGAATAATTCCTACAATATTTTTTTAGATTTTTTCTTTTTAAGTTTAAATTTTCTTTATTCATTTTTTTAAAAATTAAAAAATTTTCTATCAAACTCATGGAATTGTTATTCTTATATAAAAAGCCCCGATTTGAATTATCTAATATTTCACTAGGGCCCGTATTACTATCTGCGGCAAAAACTATTTTGTTCAAAAAACCAGCCTCAATTAAAGCAAAACCTGGGTCTTCATAAAAAGAAGAGGAGATAAAACATTCAGATTGCATAATGTAGTTAAAAACGTTTTTTTTATAACCAATTAAAAATATTTTGTCTTCTAATTTTTTCATTTTTATTTTTCTTTCTAAATTCAATCTCTGTTCACCTTCTCCCACAATTATTAAAATTAAGTCTGGATAAACTTTATTAATTTCCGAAAAAAAATTAATTAATAAATTAAAATTTTTTTGCTTAGTAAGTCTTCCAACTCCCAAAATAAATTTTTTATTTTGAAACTTATCTTCAATTAATTCTTTTTTGTCATTTTGAATTTTATTTACATAAATGATTGGATCGTAAAGAATTTTTAATTTTTCTTCAGGAAATATATTCATCTTTTTTAAAGAATTAAGAGTTGATATAGTAGGGCATGTAACAATAAAAACCTTTTTTGAAAAAAACGTCCAATAAATTTTTCGAAAAAAATTCAATTTAGGTGTACCAGAAATTCTAATGATCAGTTTTGAATCAAAATTAAATATCGAAAATAAAAACAATGGCAGTGAAATGATTAAATGTGCAATAAAAAAATCAGGTTTTTCTTTTTTAATTAATTTTTTTAGTTTTGTAAAATTTAAAATAAAAATTAAGAATTGAGAAAATCTACTTTTTAAATAACCACCTTTTGGCAATGAATTAAAAAATTTATCTTTATAAAGTTTTATAATCTGAAAATTTTTTAATTTATCAGATTTTTCTGACCATTCTCCTGTTGCGTCAATTATATATGGATTAATTTCTTTTTTTTTATCAAATTTTTTTATAGATTTTATTGAATTTACTACTGAGTCAACTGTAGCTATATTTGATAAAAACGGAGACCAATAAAATATTTTCATTAAAAAATTTTTATTTATATAATTACTTTATTTGTTTTAATACAAATCAATTTCAATTATCATAATAACTTTTCATAATCCTAAAAGTTTTTTCTAATCCTTGAGCTATATCAAATTTAGGTTTCCATCCAGTAATTTGAGAAATTTTACTTATATCAGTATTAAATTCCATCGGTCCTGAAACCTCTTTATTTTGAGATATAATTTTTTTTCCTGAAAGATTTTCAGTTATTTGACAAATTTTTTTAAGTGAGGACATCTCACCCGATCCTAAATTGATAGTTCCACAAAAATCACTTTTAATTATTTTTAAAACTGCATCAGCTGCATCTTCTGTAAAAATAAAATCTCTTTTAGGTTTATCTGACCATATAGTGACTTGATTTTTTTCAAAAATATTTTGCATGATTGTTGGAATTAAATCTGGTCTTTTTAATTTAGTATATCCGTAAATATTACTCAATCTGACTATAATTGATGGCACTGAATTTGAAAAAAAACTCACAATTTGCTCTGATAAATATTTACTAAAAACATACTTATTTATATATGGATTAATTTTTTGACTTTCGTCTACAGGAAGAGACATTGTGTTTTGGTCGTATAATAAAATTGTGGTGAAACAAATAAATTTTTTTAAGTTTCTTTTTGAAAAATATGCTAAAGCTTTATTTAAAGGATAAACATTTAAATTTATACCCATATCGGTTACTTTGTTTATTTCATGATGATTTGAGCTTCCAATTAAAAAAATTACCCTATCAAATTCAATGTTATCTAAGATTTTAAGTTCGTCTAGATTATTCATTTGAATATGTTTATTTTTACAATCTTCTGGTGGTTTTGTTCTCCCGACTGATATAATTTCTGGATCTTTAGCAAGAATAACTGGACCAAAGAAGCCGCTTCCACCAAATAATAAAGTTTTACCCATTTTGATATTTCTTCTCGAATATTTCTTTAATTCCATCAAATAAACTTATTGGATTATGTTCTGGAAAGTTTTGTTTTAATTTAGTTATATCAATATCTTTTCTTAATTGTCCATTAGGCATTTCTTTATCATATTTAATTTTCATATTTTCTACATCGCATGCCTTAAGAGCAATTTTAGCTATTTTGTCTACTGTATAATTTTCAGAAGTTGCAACATTCATATTTAGAAATTTGTCTTTTTCTATCATTTCTTTAATTATTAAAGCAACATCTTTGGCGTGCATAAATTGTCTAAATGGTGTGCCATCACCAAATAATACTATTTGATCTTTTTTATTTTTTTTTGCCTCTGCTATTTTCTCTATTAAAGCACCAACAAAATGACCTTTAATTGGATCGAATTTATCAAATTCACCGTATAAATTGCATGGAATCAAATAATTATATTTTGTCTTAAGTTTTTTATTATAATTGTCAATTTGAATAGCTAAACATCTTTTTGCGTATGAGTATGAAAATAAATCTTTGTGCGGTGCACCCTCAAAAAGCTTATTCTCCTTAATGGGATATTCACTTACATTATCAGGATAAATACAAGAACTTAGTAAACCTGTAAATCTTTTAACTTTATTTCTAAAACTCTCTCTCAAAACAAAAGTGTTCATAATAATATTTTCCTCAAAATATCTTACAGGTTCCTGAATATTGTGATGAACTCCGCCTACAAGAGCTGCTAAGTGTATCACTATACTAGGTTTGATATCCTTGAACATTTTCTTTACTTCGATTTCCTCAAGTAAATTGTAGTCTTTTGAACTAACATAATCTGCATTTACTAAAATATTTTTAAGATAACTTCCTATTAAGCCGGTACCTCCTGTAACAAGAATTTTTTTTTTCATAAAATCATTTTTTTTTTGCAAAAAATATATATCCAATAGGAAATAATACCTTTGGGTTTGTTTTCATCAATAATGAAAGTATTTTATCAAATAAAACTGCAATCATTATCAGAGCCTGATAAATAAAAGGTATATATTTGATATAACCTCTTAATAAAGAAATACATGCTAAGAATGGTCCTGTGCCTAATTCTTCAATAAAAATATTTTTAAAATTATTTTCTCTTAAAATTTGCTCTAAATGTTGTTTAGTAAATCTTGTATAATCCTTTGGTGCTCCATGTATCTGATAAAGAAAAGGAGTGGAGCCAATTATTTCACCATTTTTTTTTAAAAGAAAAAATAAATTTTTTAATCCTCTTTTATAATTTGATAAATGTTCAAGAACATTAAATATTATCACCTTATCATACTTTTTCTTATGATTTATTTTTTTTTGAAGATCAATTCTTAATAATTTTTTATTAGGTAAAATGTTTGAATAAGTAATTGTATACTTTTTAGAAAATGGTTTAACAAAATTTTTGTCTAACCTATAATCAGCACCAAATTCAATACAATTTCCATTTAATTTTTTACTTTTAAATTTACTTAATTGAAAAATTCTTAAAATTGATTTATTAACAAATATTAAATCAAAATAATTCATTTCTTACCATTTTATAAACAATTTTTTTAAATTCAATTTTTGGTTGCCACTTTAAAATCTTTCTAGTTAGTCTGATATCCGCTTTATATCCTCGAATATCTAATTTTCTCTTAAACTTTTTAACATTAGTCTTTAGATTTTTCTCACTTATCTTTAATATCTTAAACACTTCTTTAACAAAATCTTTCAAAGAAAATATTTTGCCTGATCCAATTATTAAATCACAAGGTTTTTTAAGTTGAAGCATTAACCAAATTGCCTCTACATATTCTGGAGCCCATCCCCAATCTCTATAGATATTCACATTACCCAATTCAAGTTTTATATTTTTATTTTTTAAAATTCTTTTTGAAACATCTATTATTTTTTTGGTTACAAATTCTTTAGATCTTAAAGAAGACTCGTGATTAAATAAAATACCAGTACAACAATAGATTTCATAATTTTCTCTATAAATTTTAGTTAACCAATATGAAGCTGCTTTCGATACACCATAGGGACTTTGCGGTTCTAGTTTTGATTTAATATTATAGATATTTTTTTTATTATCTCCAAAAAATTGACCAGATCCTGCATTAAATAATTTAATTTTATATTTATTATTTTTAATTGTTTCCAAAATATTTATTAATCCTAAAACATTACTTTTAAGTGAAATATCTGGTTTAACAAATGATCCAGTAACTGATGAATATCCAGATAAAAAATAAATTTCATTAATTTGATTTGTTATAATTTTTTTACAAAATTTTAAATTTGATGCCTCTCCTTTGATTATCTTGATCTTATTGATTATATTCAATCTTTCTAATCTATATAAATTCTTAGAAGATTTATTTCTTGTTACTCCAATTATTCTATAACCCTTTTTTATTAAAAAATGAGATAAATAGCTTCCATCCTGTCCACTTACTCCAAATATTATTGCTGTCTTTGTCTTTACCATATTATTAAAATTATCTTTATAATTCTTAATTTATTTATAAACTAGTTTCTTAATGCCCCAAACATTAATATTTACTGCCACATTTAATGAAAAGGAGAATGTATTAAATCTTGTAAATGAAATAAATTCAATTTCAGATGATATAGATATTTTAATCGTGGATGATAACAGTCCAGATGGAACAGGAGAGGTTCTAAACAAATTAATAGATAATCACAAAAATCTTAAAGTAATTCATAGAGAAAATAAATCAGGTTTGGATACTGCTCATAAGCTTGGTTTTAAATATGCAAAAGAGAAAAACTATGAAAAATTTATCACAATGGATGCTGATTTATCACATGAGCCAAAAGAAATACCTAAAATTTTAGAGGTTTTAAATAAAGAGGCTTTTGTGATCGGATCTAGATATATAGATGGCGGGAGTTGTGAAATGTCATTCCTGAGAACAGTAATAAGTGTTATGGGTAATAAGATAATTAAAAATTTTCTTAAAATTAGATGCAATGAATTTACAACTTCATACAGAGGTTTTAATTTAAATAAACTAAAAAATTTTGATTTAAAATTAGTTAAATCTAAAGGATACAGTTTTTTTATGGAAACAATTTTTAGACTAAACCAAAAAGGATTCAAAATTAATGAAATACCAATTCAGTTCAGAAACAGAGCTCAAGGAAAATCTAAAATTCCAAAATTAGAGATATTTAGAACTCTTAAAAATTTAGTTTTACTTAAATTCTTTGATTAAAAATATAAAAATTGAATTTTATGATTTTTTTATGTATGTCTTTAAAAATAACAATTATTTTTGCTAATAAATATGGAAAAAACCATTAATACTTTTTTAGAAAATAAATCAAATCTTGATTTTTTTATTAATGAAACTGTTCAAATTGATATTTTAAATTTTTTATTAAATTTTTTAATTGCAGCTATCCTGAGTTTTTGTGTTCAAATCGTTTACTTAAAATGCTCCACAAGTCTTTCAAACAAAAGGAATTTTTCTAATAATTTCATAGTTCTTGCACTTACTACTTGCTTGATAATTATGGTTGTAAAAAATTCTATAGCATTGTCCCTGGGATTAGTTGGGGCCTTATCTATTGTAAGATTCAGGGCTGCCATTAAAGAGCCAGAAGAACTTATTTTTTTGTTTTTAATAATTGCTATTGGTCTAGGGACTGGAGCAAATCAATCTTTAATTACTATTTTTGGAACAATTATATCTTTAGTTATAATACTCATTTATAGCCTTTTTAAAAACAAATCAAACATAGAAAATTCTGAAATTATTAATTTAGGAATCGAGACCGAAGAAAAATTAAACGAAAATACTATTGATGATCTTTCAAAAAGTATCTCTAAATATGTGAATGAAATTATTTTTGTCTCTCTTTCTCAAAATGATGGGCAAACAGTCCTGAATTTTGACATAAGGCCAAAGAGCTTCAAAGATATTTCAAATATTAAAAAAGAAATTAATAAAAAAATAAAAAAGTCTAGAATTATATTTGCTACGAATAATAATTTAGCTATATGATTTTAAAAAAAAAATCTGTAAAAAAAAAGAAAAGTAAAAAACTAATTTATAATTTTTTAATTTTTTATTTTTTAGTAACTTTTACCTTTGGAATAGTTTTAATATCATTAATAATTAATTCTCAATTAGTAAAAAATAAATTTAACTTTTATTTAAGTTATTTAGCTAATGCAGGAAGGATAGAATATATTTATTTATTTGATATCGGTATCAATGCTTTAAAAAGTAATTTTTTAGAGATCGAAAGGATTGATATGAATTTAGGGTTTAAAAATATAATAGAAATTGAAAGCCAAAGAAACTTGGCAATTAAAAATGAAAGTCTCGGTTTAAAAGATAATCTGAAATTAGTTAACGCAGAATTTGTTTACAAAAATCAAAAATACAAAGGTCAAATCAGACTAAAAGGTGATCGAAAAATGCACTTTGAGAAAAAAAAACACTCTTCTTACAATGTTTATTTAGACAATGGAAACTTTATAATGGGGATGAATAGATTTGCAATACAAAAACCTGGTACAAGAAATTACATTCATGAATGGATTTTTCATGAGATGATAGGAGATCTGGGGCTAATAAAATCTAATTACGTATTTTTTGATCTTTACGTAAACGGTGAAAATCAGGGTTTATATACTCTTGAGGAAAAAATGAGTAAGGAATTGATAGAGAGAAATAAAAAAAGAAATGGACCAATTTTTTCTTCACATCAAGAATTTTTTACAGATGCTGATGATTACATATATCAAATTTATAATGAAAAATTTTGGTCACGTCCTGAAAATATTTCGATATCAAAAATTGCAAATAAAAAGTTAAAAGCTTTTATAAAAGGTGAAGCAACTGTAGAGGAAACATTCGATATAGATAAGATGGCTGCTTTTTTTGCAGTAATGGATGCAACATATTCTTTGCACGCAATTTTTTGGAATTCAAAATTATACTATAATCCAATAACTGGACTTTTTGAGCCCATAGCAAGAGATGCTCATCGAAACTTGCCCAATTATCACTCATTTAATAAAAATTACTATGACAGAATAATACTTGATTCATTTATTAGACCAGAAACAAGGGCAGAATTGGGTGGTTATCTTCAAATTCCCGAGGGAAGGCTTTGGTGGATTAAAAAATTTTTTTTAAAAAAAGATGGTCGAATGAATGTAAATTTTACTAATTCCTACTTAGATCATCTTAAAAAAATTTCATCAGAATCATATTTGAAAAAATTTTTTGATTTAAGATCTGATCAAATTAAAAAAATAAATTCTCACATTTACTCTGATTACTTTTTTTATGCTTCCACTAGAGAATACGGATCAGGACTTTATTATTATAAGAAGGATGACCTCTTTCATAGAGCTAAAGTAATAAGAGATAGAATCAACTCATTTAATAAAAAGATCAACTTTTCTCAAATAGATACAAATACATTTAAGTTTAATATAACTGACGAAAA
>CESB01148009.1_pt1 | contig 11731 bp, 17 predicted proteins | sample 531071 | NCBI WGS metagenome assembly CESB01 (sample SAMEA2621259, study PRJEB7988) | marine metagenome | biome: marine biome (ENVO:00000447); feature: surface water layer (ENVO:00002042); material: "saline water (ENVO:00002010), including plankton (ENVO:xxxxxxxx)" | depth 5 m | reverse complement strand
CGGCGGCCGTGACAATTATCCTGCTAGCCTTCACTTAAAGTATTGGGATGGTAGTGCATGGAATACAATTGGGGATATGCTTCCTAGTAGTGGATACTCAGGAAAGTTCAAAAATGCATTTGCAATGAGCAGAGACGGAAGTATTATTCTAGTTGGAGCGCCAGGCGTGGGAGGGAGAGGAGGAACGGTAGGCAGATTATGGATATATAACTATAGTGAGAGTTATAATAGTTCTGATGCTGTGCAAGTGAGTACTTTTTTACCGAGTTCATCATTCGCATACATTGACGGAGATGTCCAAACTGATGGCACATTAGAAGTATTTGAAGCCACAACATTTAATTCTAATGTATCCATTAATTCCTCTTTAACTATCTCAGGAACATTAAACACAGAATTATTGTCTGAATCGTCTGATGATCGTGTGAAACATAATGAAGAAGATATTTCTGGTCTTTATTTTATTAGTCAATTAAATCCTCAAAAATATTTAAAAACTCGCATGATGTATGAAGAAAATTATTTACTAACATTTGATAACTCAAACAACTACACCAATATAAAAGAAGGCGATAAAGTCTCTGAAGAGATTGGATTTATTGCACAAGATATTTTAAAAATACCTGAATTAAGCTTTTGTGTAACAGATTCTACACCATATTCTTTAAAATACAATAATTTGTTTGTATTAACAATCAAAGCAATCATAGAATTTAAACACGAAATAGATGCGCTCCAAACTGAGCTCACCGATCTAAAAACTCTTCTCCAATCCAAGGAACTCTTGGATTAAAAAAAGTGAAAAAACAACTTTAAAAGGATGAAAAATATATAGTTTATTAGTTATATTTTCCTGATAAGTATAACACACATAGCCAATATGCTCATTTTCATCAAATTTAATATATTTTTGATTATGACTATATTAAATTAATCTTCTTTCATATGTCGTGGCGCAAAGGAAACACCACATCCACAAGAAGACGCAAGCTCTTTTCGCGGAGTAAACGTGAATTTACTTTCGTATATATGTTTGTCCATATCTTCGTTAATGTAATCAATGGTGGTGCCTAACAAAATCATTTCACACATGGGATCCACAAACAACGAGTAGTCCTTTTGCGTGTACGTCGTCGGCATTATCTTGGACTTTGCAATCATCTCTGTAATTTCGTGTTCATGTTGTGCCTGTAAATGGTAATTAAAGCCGTTACACCCGCCCCCTTTAGCGGAAAATAAAAAAGCATATCGGTTTGTATCTTGCAGTACTTGAATCATTTTTTGCCACGCGGATTTTGTAATCACAATAGGATATCGCATATATAATATACTCTTACAAAGAGAATTTTATATACCTTTCAATAACGGATTCCACTTTAATGACATTTCAGTTTCAAACAGGCCACCGGGTTTGTATCGTTTCTCCAAAACATGTATATATGTCAAATACATGAAAGCGCATGTCTTCACGTAACACTTTATTTTGTGACGCGCTTGCTTCCGGCGTTCTAAAAAATCTCGGATCTCTTTCACGTAATGATCGCACCCTCCAATAATCCACGATGCATAGCTATATTGCGGATTGTCTCGTTGTAACATATTCCGCACATGATCCTTGACTTTGTTTCTGGAAATACCATATTCATTTTTATATTGAGAATCTGAAAAATGAATATGCATTAAAACGTCATCGGTTCCGGAATAAATCCCCGGAAAGGGCAAGTCGCCATATTGTTCCATCATGTTTACGTTTATATCAGTGCGATATATACTTTTAAATCAATTTTTTAATTAAACACATCATCTTCAATAAATTTGTGGGTGTGTTCTTGAATAAAATTTTTTACACTGGTTACAATGTTTGTGAAGACTCCTTCTTCTTCTTCATCACTATTGCTTTCTTGTGTAACTGTGACCTCTGTTTCTTCTTCTTCTTCTTCTTCACTTTCCGACGATGCCGCCGCCTTTTTTTTCTTATCTTTTTTGCTTAGAAATACAACTTCGTTTGTTGTCAAAAATTTATACACCATCTTAAATGTGAAATACAATATTACAATACTCACAAACAACGTCATAATGGTTAAATTCACTCCTTCCAAAGGCGTTTGGGCTTCTAGCAATAAGTACACAACCGAATAAATAAAAATAAGATAAAAGGCTTTTAAGATCAGTTTGGATAATTCCATCTTCTTCTATATACTAGAATTACAAAATAGTTTCGCCTAATTCCACCAATGCTTTACCCACAAGTAAGAAAGTATCTTCTACAATATCAGGTTCTTGTTCATCCACTCGTGAAATCTGAGGCACGTTAACGCACATAAAATGGTGCATTAAATATTGGGCTATGTTTTCTCTTTTTTTGTTCTTTATTTTGAAATCAAGAGACAAATAAGCAAGGGCCATGTATACTTTTAACGGAAAATATTTGAACTATATGACCAAAAATAAATGCCCACAAAACACTTGGAAAACAAATCCAGTATATTGTATCCGGCGTTCTTTACATCTTCTTTCATCAAATAAAAGATCCCGTAAAATGCCCATAAAACAAAAAACGTCATGTACAGCAACTGATTTGTTGCATTGTTAGTGCCCTTCAAATACTTCATGTACAAATATCCGTACAACAATCCGAAAAATCCAAATCCAGCAATATTGGCGTTTAATTTTCCAATTACTTCTTTTTCTCCTAAATATCCACTCCCAAGCATGCCATAATTCATGAACAATACAAGTAGAAAATCTTGAATGCGTATGCCCACCTTTTTGCGGTTATATTGAAAAGCCAACATGAGCACTAAAAGCATAATAGGTGTCGTAATCATCCAGTCCACGTAGCGATTGTCGTTGATTTCCTCTTGAAGAGCTTCGTCGTCGAAATGGGGTTGCTGTTTTAGTTTTTCAATAAAGTTACCGTAAAAAAAGGCGGCCACAATGCTAATGCATGTTTCTAGGTTCAAAATATGACGCATGGCCACAATATTTGTGCGCAGCGATTCAATAAATGTGATGGTGCCTGTGGTGACCAAAAAAGCATAAGTAATATAGAAACTATGATACAATGAATCGTTCATGATTCTAATATTATAGTTACGTTATATTTTTTATAAATCATATAAACATTGTTGTTTCATATACTTATAATGCCTCGAATTGACTACCAACAAAAGCTGGATTTCAATCAAGTGTTAATTACACCCAAGCGCTCCAATTTAAATTCACGCAGTGAAGTGGCCTTGGAGCGAACATTTACATTTAAAAACGGGCAAACGTGGACCGGAGTGCCAATCATTTGCGCAAACATGTCGTCCACCGGCACCTTTGAAGTATACGACGTGCTTCGCGAGTACAAGATGATTACGGCGCTTCATAAATTTTATCAATATAGTGATTATGCCGAACACATACAAAAATGTGATGAAAAGGGTGCACCTATGGATTTTGATTATTGCATGGTGTCTATAGGCATTGGTGATCACGAATACGACAAACTTGAAAATTTATGCGAGTTGTTGCCCATCAAATGGATCTGTATTGATATTGCCAATGGGTATATTCCAAAGTTTCTAGAGTTTTGTAAAAAAGTGCGCGCGCGATTTCCGGATAAAATATTGGTCGCTGGAAATGTGGCCACACCAGATATGGTAAATACGCTTTGTCTGGAAGGTGACGTGGATATCATCAAATGCGGCATCGGGCCCGGCAGCGCGTGCACGACGCGATTGAAAACGGGCGTCGGCATTCCTCAATTGTCGTGCATCATGGATTGCGGAGACGCGGCCCACGGAGTGAACAAATATATTGTTGGCGATGGGGGTATCACGTGTCCCGGCGATTTAAGCAAGGCCTTTTGTGCGGGAGCGGATTTTGTAATGATGGGGGGCGTGTTTGCTGGTCACGATGAAAACCCCGGCGAATTAATTCAAAAGTCAAGCACCAACGGCATTGTGGCAAAGTACAAGTTATTTTACGGCATGAGTTCCACGCACGCTATGATGAAATTTTACGGCAAAAAAGACGATTACCGCGCCAGCGAAGGAAAGGTGGTGGAAATTCCATACAAGGGAAAACTGAAAGATACACTTGAAGATTATTTAGGCGGCGTTCGCTCTACATGCACATACATTGGATCCAAGTGCATCAAGCACATGCCAAAATGCACCACCTTTGTGTTAACTTCACAACAATTGAATAACATTTTTAAAAGCTAATTTAGAAACATACTTCCATGTAAATACATCATATCATGTTTATGAAACTACATCAATACCGACGTCGGGTAGAACGAGAAGTCAATGAAATGGACGGTTATTTTGACATCAAAGTGATTATTATTCCAAACAAAGAAATGTGCATATACGTCTATGACACATGCAATCGCATCTTGAAACTATATATAAACAACGATTATCCGTTTTCTATGCCAAAGTTAACCATAGCAAACAAATATGAAATGCACGAAGATGTGTATTGGAAAGTTATACAGCATATTAGTGAGTTTTATATTTCAAAATTGGGTATATATCATAATCCATCATTGTGCTTATGTTGTCATACAATGTGCAACAATTGGACGCCAAGTAGGCGGATGCTCCACATGATACGCGAATGCGAAGCAATGGAGTCGTGGTTTCGCGATCTCCGGAGTGCTTATTATGGAAAAAAAACATTATCAATAAAAAAAGTATATAAATACAATATACTGCATATATGTAGTTATATCTATGACGACGTCCCTCAACTTAAAACCTATTTTGGAGACTCTTTTTAATGTGTATGTGTTTCATAGAAAGCATGTGATGTATTATATGCAAGATGTGTACACTGTGTATCAAGCATTTCGCACAAATAGTGAATATTTACCTCCGTCCCCACCAATATTAGTGCGTAAACTACATGTTGCAGATACGTTTACGGACTCGGACACCGAACCCACGAATGAAAATAAAAATGAAGAAAAATAAAATATATATATACTGTATAATGGGAAAAAAGCTTTCGCCGTGGATTAAGTTTGTGATGGATGTGAAAAAGAAGAATCCGACCTTAAAGTTTAAGGATGTTCTGAAAAAGGCCAGTACGTTAAAAAAGAAGGGATTAAATGCGGTAGATTACGTCAAAACTAAAACAAAAAAGGCGGTCAAAAAGGTGCGTAAGGCGCTCCCTATGAAGAAAAAGAAGAATAAAACAATGAAGAAGAAGAATTAAATAGAACGCAATGATTTATGTTATTGTATAATGACAAATGTGATTTCTTTTCAGTTTGATCTTTATCCTGAATTTCATTATCATACTATATTTTTAAATACATTTAAGCATGCTTTGAACGAAGATACGATTAAATGTATTTATGGTTTTTTGTTGCCCCCTAACATAGATTTTACACGGCCTATTCGCGTGTATTATGAAGAAAAAAATCATGCTTCATGGGAGTACAATACGCGATATGTTGTGTTGAATTATTACGATTTTATTTTCCAAACATCTCGGCACGTGTGGTCAAACGTCATGTTCAAAAGCCATGATTTGTTTCCATGTTACCGCCACCACAATTTTTCTTATCGGTGCAATCATATGCGGCAGATCATATATCCCGTGCACTTTAACGTGATCCAAAATCACCCGATTTTATGGGTAAAATTGTTTCTTGAATTGGCGTGTGATTTTCATAAAACAGAACGATATTTTTGCACGTTTTATCAGAGTGAAAGTTCTCTTAAGAGGCAACTAAATAGAAAATATACAACATGGTCAAAGAATAACATTGTGTAAGATGTAAACTAACTTGTGGTTATAATTGGATGCGTTAAATATTTTATTTCCGGTATCATCATTATTTTCATCATTATTTTCTAGTTCTTTTAATCCTAAATCAAGATGCTGGTTTGAAATTAAATGTGCGTCTATTTCATTATGATTGTTGTTAGTGTCAAACAATTCTTTTAATTTTGGATTCTCATTTTTATAAAGTGGATTTAAATTACTGTTTAATAAATAAATACCACACAACAAAATTTTTATTTTTTCTTTTTTTGATAAGGTTGATTCTTCTAATTTTTCAATAAGTTTTTTAAATATTTTATGAGAATCCGGTTTTATCATTTTATATAAAAACGAAATACTAGCCGTGTCCGTATTGTGGTGATTTTTTTCTTCATCCACAATAAATTGTTTAAATTTTTCTATCTTATCTTGTAGATTACATGAAGTGTTTTCTTCACCGTCTTCTTCACCGTTTTTATCTTTATAAATATCAACAAATTTATTTTCATGTGATAATGATTCATTTGCTTTTTCTTCTTCTTTAATAACCGACAATGCTATTTCTACATTTTCTTTCAAATTTTTATGTTTAGTCATATGTTTAGTCATATGTTTATAAAATACATATACTTTAAAATTCAAATTTTTATTCATCTATGGTCGTAACACTCGGTATTATTCTATAACTCTCTGTTTCGTATGCTAAAGTGTGTTCAGCGTGCATCATAGGATTGATATTATCGTGTATAAAAGAAAGATTATCCATGACTTCCATGATTTCGCCAGAAATGGTAGATACTGTCTTGTCAATCGTTTCATTCACGTTGAGAGTACCGGTATATACAACTGGTTCTTGTTGTTCATCATCGGGAATAGTTGTAGTAGTTATATTGAGATCCATTAACTGTACATCCGTAGGAATCATTTCCATCGTATCCATAGATTCCAACGAGTCCGCAATAGCCGAGTCAACAGCATCTATATCGTTTTCTGAATATTCTTCAAGTACACTCTTTGGTGCATCTATTGCCATTAACTCCGGATCGGGCGTCACAGTAAAGGGTTCAGTATTCTTATAAAAAAATAAATAAATTGGAAAAACAAAACAACATACATAGATTGTTAAAAATAGAATATTCCACATATATATTATATTTTTATTTTATACACTTGATGATGTTGTGGTTGTTGATGTTGATGAATTTGTTAAAGATGGGCGCGGAGGAATGTGAACCACCTTTTCGGCTTCGTTTAATCCATTTAATACATTATCCAATTTCGCAAGCTGTAACTGAAACTTTTCTTGAAGTTTGTCATTATCTATAAAGGTTGCATTTTCAATATAAGTCAAGGGTTGCCGATCCAATAAACACACAATAAGTATGATAAGAAAAAGAAAGGTCACGATCCATTTATAAGTGCAACGTTTCATGCTTCTATAATATGAATGTATTTTTTATATCTTCCTATTTTAAATGCCACGAAAATGCCCTAAAGGCACCATTTGTTTTGAAACATATACCATATGCTTTATTTGTTTGCTTATGCTCATATTGGGCTATTATATGTATAAGCAATCCGGGTGCTTGTTTTGTAGTCACACCCATGTATTTGAAGCACCATATGAAAGGCGTCACGCTCCACCACCAACTCAAGTGTCAAATTACGACATGTTACGTCCGATTGCACGCCCTGGAATCACGTATAATAACAATCCCCAAGATGCTTTACTAAACCCGTACAGCCCGCCATTGCAATACAACCAACCACACCAATATAAACAAGTAGGTTACCTAAAAAATACCAATTATGGAAATAAATTATTTCCTATTTTTGCAAAGCCGATACATTTGCGCCGAGATAAGTGGTATTATTATACTACATATGATAACATCAAGTTACCAATATATAGTAATGGAAGAAAGTGTGTGAGCGAACATGGGTGCGACTCGCTCATGAATGGGGATGTTGTAAAATTGGAAAACATGAATGATGATTTTCAAGTAAGCATGTATGATAATCACACATTAACATATGATCCGGTAATTTAAAGACCTGCTCGTCCTTGAACTAAATAAAGCGTCACAAGAAAAGACCCAAGACCCATCACATACACGTGCACCCAATGCGGTGGACACTTTTTGATACCAACCATGGCAGCCACTTTGCAGTGCTTGTGGTGCGAAGCTAATCCCCAAAAGAGCGCATTTAAAAGAAAGAAAAGAACAAGTAAATTGCGAAACATATAAATAAGAACAATAAAATAAAATTGATTTTAAACTAAAATAAATATGGATATCACATGGATACCCTAACACTTATTCAAATGTACATTGACCAACTGAGTCCTTTGGAAAAGATTGCTCATTCAATTGCTGTGAAAAATCTAGAATCTAGTTATGATGTTGAAAAATCAATTGGTTTCATTGAATTTAAACAAAAATTGGAATCAAATACTTGATTCATTTTGCTCTTTATACGTTTGATAATCTATTCCATTTGTTTCTTTGTTTACATGACTATGAAATACTTTTTCATATTCTTGCAGATTTCCCTTATACATAAATTTGTTGATGCTCTTTGTTTCTTTAGGCTTTTCTTTTTCCTTGTCAACTTTAGATTTTTTCCTGTAAAATAGTGAATTCATCATAGTGTTTTCCTCTTCTTCGCATGTATCTTTAGATACTTCTTGGTAATCTTCTTCTTTCTCTTCATCTTCATCTTCATCTTCATCTTCATCTTCCTCTATTGCACCTACTTCCTTAAGATCTAGCGTGTCTGTAAACAAGTTCAAACATTTATTCTCCAGGACGTAGCTGCGACACACAGAATTCAATATTTTGTATTGAATATCGCAACTTTTCGTGAAATAATGAAACCCTTCGTCCTTTGCGTCATAATACATGATTAATTTGTTATTGTATTCAAACGGTAAATCACTTGTAAAATGGTTTGCTTCATTTTTCAATGACTCAATATATACGCTATCCATGTTTTCGTATTCTTGAATCTTGGATTGACCTTCTTTGTAAATCGATTCAAAAACATCGTATTCTTTCATGAGAAACTTGTCTATTGGACTTACTTCTTCATCGTCATCCTCATCGTTAAATAAACTTCTGTATATTTCGCTCGCTTTGTACAGGGTTTGTGTTGATACATAGCCAATACCAAATGCACTCGTTGTAAGCGTTGCGCCAAGCACCGCACCATACAAAATGGAACAAATAAAATCAAAATTCATATAAATCACATTCAACGAATATCCCACGCCAATGAGTTGAAAGGTTTTGGAATAACTCGGTAAATTTGTCATTTTTTCATTGAAATAGGATAGTATAGCTTCTTTGTTTTCCATTGCATATGAATCAGTGATTTTCTTTATATTGTTTTAGGTGTTGTTCTTTCAAATGTTTTCCAATATATCATCTATATCGCATTTTGTTGTGATTGTGACGATTTTGGCCCGTTGTATAGTTGGTATTTGTTTTATATCATATTTTGAGCGATAATGATTCTTGTTGTTGATTTTATTGATGCCTTGATTGATGGAATCAAATAATTCTTTGTCATCTTCTTTATTTTTATAGTCCTCAAAAATACGTTTATGTCTTGATTGTTGATCATCATCATATAACGCATCTACATCTTTTTCCTCTTTTAATAAAGCAATTTCGTCAATTAATTTCCTTTTAAATATTGGTTCATGAATCTTTCTATTTAATAAAGGTTGTAATTCTTCAAGGGTTTTTATTTTTTTCATTTTTCCATCTTCTTGTTTCATATATTCCAAACCTTTCTCAATAAATTTATATGGATATTGATCTATTATATGATCTACTTGTTCACGAGTTCCTTTCGTGACTTCGAATAAAGGGTTTTCATTCACATACGTTTTAGCCTCATCTTTATATTTTTTTTTATCTTTATCTTTTCGTAGTTGTTCATTTGATTCTTTTGTTCCAAAATAGATATTTGCATAAAAGTGTTGATAATCAGAGTTTCTTTCGTCTTTGGGAATCGTGCATTTTAAACACAAATTATAATCGGAAAACTTTTCTGAAAGCTTATACTTACAATAAAACTGTTTCATTGTGTGAGAGACCACTTGAGCTACACACACCCCATGCTCTCCTAATAATAACAAAACCTCCTTTGCTTTTTCTAAAAAATTAGAGTAGTTGCCTTTATCATAATCAATATTCACGTATAATGTATCTTCTTCACATTCAACTTCTATTTCTTTGTCTAGTCCGTCTGTAAGTTTTTTATTCAATGCATTTAGGTCATTAAAATCTGGTTCACTTAATTTTGTGGACTTTTTAACCGGAGTAAAAAATGTTTCAGACAAAACAGTTTCATCTATTTCTACTTCTTCTTTTTTGGATAATACTTCATCAACTACAATAGCCAAACGAACATTTTCTATTAGTTGTTCATCACCCATAATATATAAATAAACCTTATTATATTTATCTAATAATAATCTATATTGCATGGGTGATTATCCCGAAAGATCTGATTCTGAAGACGAAAATTATGAAGGATTTACCGGGGGGGGATTCGATATATTTGGTAATAAAACCAAAAAAATAAAACATAAAATTGTCAACTTGTTTCATGATGAAGATTTTCGTACAAAAATAACAGACGAAAATGAACAAGAGTTTGTTAACATCTTTTTTTATCTTATTCAAAAAAATAAAGATATAAATCAAGCTGATCGTCACTTTTATGAAGAATTTTATGCTTATCACACAATGGAAGATGCCAATATAGAACTAACTGAAGAAGACGTGAATAAACTGGTTGAATATTATGAAGGTCGTTTGGGATTGGAAAAAAAATCAAAGATATCATTTCCTCTTTATGATAAAAAATTGGATGTAATTTTGTTGTTGAAAAAGGGTGAAGAAAATGAAACAAATAATGAAACAAATAATGAAACAAATAATGAAACAAATAATGAAACAAATAATGCAGAAACAGAAGACCAAATACAAGGTCAAAAAATGGTGTTTAAAAAACTTCAAAAAATGTATGCATATTTGAATGATATCGTGGATGAAAAGTATCAACCATCCGATGATGATTTTTTAGAAGACTGCAAAAATACAGACTCAATGGATGGAAAAATAAAATGCATTGAAGATAAAATATTAGCTAAAATAACGGAAATAAATGAAAAAAAGCCCGATGTTAATGCATCAATAGAAGGATCAAAACAAGAACCAGAACCAGAAAAAAAATTAGACGATATGAAAAAACAAATTTTAGAAAAACTGAAAACTGGATTTGCTGGTTTGAACATTAATACTGAAATTGAGAATGGCAATAACTTGAATGCTCAAATCAATACAATTCAAAGAAGAATAAAAGAGAAATTTGATGAAATCAAGAGCAAAAATTCAGATACTATTTCCACCCCCTTAGATGAAAAATCAGAAAAAGTAGAAGAAGTAGTAGATGTATATGCTGATTTGAATTTAAATTCTGAAAAAATATCTAATATAAAAAAAAAGGAAAGATTAGGTGGGATTTGTCAACAAATTGCAACTAAGGAAATAGATGATGAAGAAACAATGAGAAAATATTTTGGTATATGTTGTGAAAATAAAGAGAAAAAAAAACAGCTTGAATTTGATAATTCTTGTTTGGAGAATTTTTCTGTTGATGAAAAGGGCAAGAACAAATATGCACTGCCAAACAATGTAAAACCAGTCTCCAAATCAAATGAAAGTACAATTTTAAAACCAGTATTAAAACCAGTAAGTGATAGAGATAGAAAACCCATACCAGAAATAAACACTAATCCCATGAGACATAGTATAGAAGACAGACGAAAACGTATTACCGGTTCGGAATTAAATAAACCAGATGGCCCTACCGGCTTGATGGCTCAGATCAGAGCAGCCAAGGACAAGAAAAAACCCGCAAAGGCTGCTCCTGCTGCTGCTACTGGCTC
>CESB01292035.1_pt1 | contig 11743 bp, 9 predicted proteins | sample 531071 | NCBI WGS metagenome assembly CESB01 (sample SAMEA2621259, study PRJEB7988) | marine metagenome | biome: marine biome (ENVO:00000447); feature: surface water layer (ENVO:00002042); material: "saline water (ENVO:00002010), including plankton (ENVO:xxxxxxxx)" | depth 5 m | reverse complement strand
GTAAAAGAGAGACAAAATATAAACACCTAAACGAAAAAAGAGACCAAATAAAATAAAAATAAACACAATGAAAATAGTCTTGGCTATAAACGAATTCTTCTCCGCAAACTCACCAGTTACCTCGCCAACGGTTTCATAGCTCCCTTTTAAATTATCATATGTATTGGATGATTGAATGCTTTCTTTTGCATTGTTTAAACTCTGAGTTACAGAATTTTTTACTTTCTCCGTAGCTTCACTTGCCTTATTGACCACTTTGGAAGCACTGTTTTGCAAGGATTTCAACTTGTTTTCAATGGTGGTATTATTATTTGATGGTACATTTGGAGAAGATGACATATTTATATATATGAAATATAAATATTAAAACAAATAAAACTTATTTTGTGCGATTGCATCTTTGTAAAAGGTTAATGACATATTGTATTTGTTCAATGAGCTTTCAAAAGCATCACCGAATCCATCTTTATAAATCTCCCAGGCCTTTTTTGGAGATATGTAGTCAGGATAATAACGCACTTTGGAAATATATCCCCCAAAACCTCCATCAGGAGTAATCTTAATGTCTCCGTAATTTAACGCAAGTGTATCAATGGCATTGTTCATTGTCTTGGTTTTTACTAATTTGCCGTTAATATACACATCTACAGAACGAGTACTTAGCGTAACAATGACATTTACCCATTTTTGTAAATAAATGTTTTCTACTCTAATTTCTTGACTGCTTCCGATGACATCAGTGCAATTGATATCAGTAATCGTAACATCATTTCCTGACAAATCATCTAGTTTTAACAGTTCATCCCCATCACTATCTTCCACCACTATCTTCCCGCTCTCACATTTAACATTAGATACGCTAACTTCAAATGCATCACCATCTATCCCCTTTTTTTCAACAAGATGTGCTTTCACAAGGTCTTTATAAGAGGTTTGGTCTTCACCAAATGTATCAATTCTTACAATAAGATCATTTTTATATGCATCCAATGAAATCGTCGGTAAATGAGTTATCCCAGAACGGGAAGGCAGTTCTTTGGATATAATGGTTTTTTCTTTTCCATACCTATAGTTCCAATCGTCTATAAATATCCAGGTGCTCATGGTGAACTCACCTTCACTTTGTTTTAATCTTTTATTTTCAATTACCATATCCTCCTTCGCACTTTCAGGAGTGGAAATAAATTCATTGTAATCTTTCAAAATATTTAATTTTGAATATAAATATAACCCAAGCACGATACAAAACACAATCATAATTAGTTTTATTCTTCCTGTAACACTATTGGTGAATACCAAAAAGATACTGATTACGAGAAGGAGCAATAAAAATAATTGTATCAAAAACGATAATTTCATAATTCTTTCTATACAATGAATATATATTTTTATTTACAAGGGTTACCTTTTTTTGCGTATAAACTTTCAATTTGATCCAATTTTAATGGTATTTCAAAATATTGTATATTGCATATTCCACAATGTTTCAATGGTTTTTCATCATCACCAAATTTCAAAATAATCTCATTATCACCAATGTTTTCATATTGCGGAGTCATATTTTTCTTAGTCATCATTAAATTGTTATTTATAAATAAATCTAGCGTACCATAACTATAATTGAACACAAAATGATTCCATTTTTGAAAGGATATAGTCTTTGATTCGTATATTTCCTTCATATCTTCATTGTCATGTACCTCTACTACAATACTATGATTTCTATGGTGATAAAACATATTCAAAACATTTGCATAGTTCATAATCATGCCTCTTTCACTTGGATTTTCACTCATATCTACTTTCAACACTTCGGGATCAAAATAGACCCAAAATGAAATGGCAAAATGATAGTTATATTCGTGGATGTTGTTTGCCCGATTGATCATACCTACAAGCTTACTTGCCTCTTGACTTAAATATGAGTCGCTTCCTAAATTCATTTCGTACAAGTTATCCATGATGTTTGAAACATTTTCGTTATTTGTCAGAAAAGTAATTAAATCTTGTTCTAGCTCTATATTGCCTTCCATTTTTTTAACTTGTTCTTCTACGTTGTAATTGGAATTTTTGAGGAGATTTTCAATGATTCTCTTTTCTTCAGGTCGTGTGAAACCTGTAAATATAAAAGATTTATCATTGATATTTTTATCTAAAGTATGTACATCTGGATTGTAACTGGCAAAACCCTCTATGTAATTAGTGAGTATACTTAAGACACCTTTGTTTTCAATATCACTTAAATCATCCCATAAAACACCTGTAACTAAATCACCCTTTTCAGGATCTGTTTCTTTCCCTGTAGAGGGTGGCAACATATAAATGATGTCATAAGTAGGAGGTGTATTATCCTCTGGATAATGAATTGCATTTATTTTTACAACTCTTTGATTGTAATAGACCATTTGTCCTTCTTGATATGTATCATATTCAGATCTTAATTCTGCCCTATAGTCACTATATGCGGTAGATTTTTTTTGTAATGTTTTTGGTTTACAATAAAATGGAATTTCTTGATTGCATATATCATTGTATCCATGAATGACGTGATACTTGTCACTATCATTTACACTTTTATTTGTTGTATCGCACACAAATATAGATTGACCTATTAATTGATCACTATTGTCTATTACAAAATCAGTGCTTGAATCATCATTTTTAAATATACTATTAGAAGCATCATCGTAATTCACACAGCCGATTGTATATGGTTCTGTGCCTCCGGTTGTCATTTTACAAAATTGTTGAAAGCTTATTGGATTGTTTGATGGTTCCATATAAAAAGTCATTAAATCTTCATTATTTTTGAGAAGATCTACATAATATGATGGGTGTTTCATGTTATTTGATTTTTTGAATAGTTTACCAAAATAAGAGTTGGGTTCATCAATAAAGCACGTTTGAAACATACCAATATCATTTTTTACTTCCACACCATCACAGGTGATTTTGTTATCATCATTACAGTGTATGATCGCAGAATCACCACACATGGAGATATCCTTCAAATAAGTAAATTCAAGACTCAAGTTTGAATCATCATCGCTGTGTGTATAGACTTTGTGATGTTCCAATTGTTTTCGTATGTATTCTGTTTTATCATAGTTAATATTCTCTGGCAATGAGTTTTGAATACGTTCATTGAGATTCAAGATTTGTTTATTTACAAATGATTTCTTGTCAAATTGCTGTTCCTTTAACTCTTTTTTTGTGATAGACGCAACCATTGTATTCAGTTCTTTAGCCTTTTCTTTTAATTGAATTGCTTTTTTGTCTCTTGTTTTCATTCTTTGAATGAATGGTAATACGTAATATAAAATTAATATCACGGAAATGATGGAAATCAATGTGAACGTGGAAGAAGGCGCCTGTTTGATATCTTTTACCACTACATCATAAAAGTCTACAAATAAACAAGGAATTACAAATAAAATATTCAAAAAGAAAGTCAAAAATGAATTTCTTTGATTCGTTTCTTGACCCGATGTTTTATCCTTAGTCGTGGAATAAAATAGAGACAAAGACAATATGACTAAAGTGATAATAATGACAATAGATGTAATTGACGTATGAATAAGCATTTTTTTGATTACATAATAAACACTAAAGAAAATAGCAACCATTATCAATAAATATCCACAACCATAGAGTAGTTCAATTGCATAAAGGGGTAAAATCGTAACATCTAAATCCTCAGATTTATAAATTCCATACAAAAAACAAGATAAAAATAAAATAATGATCCATGTAAATAAAAATAAAATAGGCACCGATGAAGATATTTGAAAAGGATCAAACATATAACTTCCAAAAATGATTACGAAAAAGACAATCAAGTAAATAGAAAATAGGAAGTCATCATAACTATCTAATAAATTAGAAAAAAATTCTACAATTAGATTTGTGATATTTTCGGTTGATTCATTTACTTTATCTTTATAATTTTTCAAATTATTTTCAATTTGTTCATCATTCAACATACTTATAAAACAAACATATTATATTTTCAGAAAAACTATAAATTTTCCATAGCTGTTTTTCGTCCGTGACACTCACGACAAAGCGCTTCTAAATTATCAAGTTCATTGGTACCGCCATATTCTAATCGCTTTTTGTGATCCACTTCATACCAGGCACTCAACTGTTGATTGCATTTATTACATTTCCACCCTTGCAAAGAGGCAACATATTTCTTTTTTGTCTCACTAACTGATCGTTTGTTTGATTTTTTTCCAGACTCGTGTAATTTTTGAATAGATTGTTGGGGCATGTTTGGAGATTGTGTATTTTGTAAAAAAGGAGTCAACATGTCCTTGGAATTCTTATCCATGGGAAGAACTTTGATAAACTGATTCAATGTGCTCATGTTTTCGTAACTCAATGTTGGCGATGACTTGGCCATTTTCAAAGCCCCCAGACCAAACAAGACGACAATGCCCATTTTGTAATACTTTTTGTGCTGTTTAAAGTATTTGAATATGTTTGTCTCGTAATAAATATTGTAGAGACAAACTGCACAAATGATCATAATCCATACTCGTACATTCATACTATATACATGAAATATATTATAAATCTACGTTTCTTGAGAACACATGTTGATGTACAACAACACACAACATATGATAATTATACAAAATAATAGTGTATGAATATTATTCTTTTTATAATGCTTGTAGTGATAGGTTTCGCAAAAGCATCTTAATTTGAAATCATCATAAAAAACATCATAAGATTTATGAGACAAATTCAAAGTTTTGCTACATTCTTTATAAAGCATGTAGCAATAAAACTTCATATCTTCATTTGTGTTGATGTAAGTGCTGTAGTGATGTGTCTTCAACAAGTCATACATAACTCCTTGAATGTGTAAATCAAAAAAGAAAAAAGGTAGCGCTTCAAATAAATCTTTTATCTTCTTCATATTTGCTTTATTTGGCTCGTAAAAATATCCACATTGAGACAAAAACAGCTCAATGGTTTCTTGAATATATTCTTTATTAATCTTCATTTATATTTATATAAACATTATTCTCTTATAGATTCATAGTTGCGTTATAATGCAAAAACAATACAAGAAGAATGTGTGTAATAATTGTGGAATTACCGGTCATTTATTTTACAAATGTAAAAAACCAATCATGAGTTTTGGAATCATTTGTTACCGACATCACCCTGTGTCCCATGAAATTGAATATTTAATGGTGCGTCGTAAAGATACGCTAGGATATGTTGATTTTTTACGTGGAAAATACAATCAACATAACGAGTTTCACTTGAAAAATATCATACAAGAAATGACTATACATGAAAAAGAATGTATTAAAAAATGTATATATCAAGATTTATGGAATAAATTATGGATTAAAACAAATGAAAAGTGTGAGAAAAAAAATATTGACAAATTTAACTTTATCAAAGAATACAAAATGAATTTATTTGAAGATCAAGGATGGGATGAACCGGAGTGGGGATTTCCCAAAGGTAGGCGTAACAATAAAGAAAATGATTTTGACTGTTCCATACGTGAGTTTGAAGAAGAAACGGGATATAATGCAAGCGATTTGACAATGATAAAAAATATTGGTTTTTTTGAAGAAACATTTACAGGATCAAATCTCAAGTCGTATCGTCATAAGTATTATCTTTGCAAAGCGGAATATGAAAAAACAAAAAATGAGGACAAGTTTCAAAAAAGTGAAATTGGCGATTTGAAATGGTTCACCTATGAAGAGTGTTTAAAACGTATACGTCTATATAATTTTGAAAAAAGAAAAATGCTAATAAAAATAAATAATATAATAAATAAATAATCACAAATTATATATGAGTAAAGTTGTGATAAACCGTAAACTACCATATCCTCTTTTGAATGATCCAATGTTTCAAAAGAAAATTGCATTGAAGAAACAATTTCAAATGAAATATAGCGCAAAGGATAAAAATAATCATGACGCTTGTGAAAATGATCTGTTTACATTGGCTCCCCATCAAGAGTTTGTAAAAACGTTTATTAGCCGATATACACCATATAATGGACTTTTACTTTATCATGGAATGGGAAGTGGAAAAACTTGCAGTGTCATTGGTATTACAGAAGAACACCGAAAATATAATAAGTTCAATAAACAATTCAAAAAAATATTAATTGTTGCGTCACCAAATATTCAAAACAATTTTAAACTTCAATTGTTTGATCCAGATAAATTGAAAAAGGTAAATGGAATGTGGAAGCTTGATGGATGTGTGGGCGAAGAGTTTCTCCAAGAGTTGAGTTATTATAATATGCAAAGTATTTCAAAAGAAAGCATTTCTAAATTAATATACCGAAAAATAAGTAAACATTATGAATTTATGGGATATGAAAAATTTGGAAATTCTATACAAAAAAAAATGAGCGATTATAAAGCAAAGAAAACATCTGAAAAAATAATCAAAAAACAACTACGAGACCAATATAGTGGTAGGATGATTGTCGTAGATGAAGTGCACAACATCAGAATGATTGATTCAAATAATAATACTGGAAAAATTGTGGCCAATGGATTCAATATACTCTTGAAATACGTGCAACATATGAAGCTTCTTTTTTTAAGCGGGACACCGATGTATAATAATCCTCGAGAAATTGTATTTCTTATCAACCTTTTAAATGTAAACGACAAACAAAGTCCACTCAAAACCAATGATATTTTTGACAAAGATGACAATCTTCTTGTAAAAGATGGGGAAGATGTTGGTAAACGGTTGCTAATTGCAAAATGCAATGGATATGTATCTTACGTACGTGGTGAAAATCCATACGCATTTCCCTACAAAATATTTCCAAAACATTTTGATCATTCCAAAAGCATTACTTTTATGGAATATCCAACGCTACAATTCAATGAAATGCCCCTTGACTCGGCTTTAGAACATCTTGATATATATGTGAGTGACTTATCTCCACAGCAAAATATGGGGTACAGTAGCATTATTGATAAGATTGAAAAAACATACAATCCTGTTCTTCCTCAACTATTTGAAGCAGAAGAGTCAAATGAAAAGAAAGTTAAATCAAGATCTTTAAACAATACCCATGTTCAAACAGCATTACAAGCCCTGATTTTTTGTGTTTATAAAGAATCCACAAACAAAACGTATATTGGTAAAGAAGCCTTGGAAGAACTCGTGCAATTCAATCCAACCACGAAACAGTTTACCTATATTGGTGAAGAACGCTCCTTTCATAAAGATATTATTGGTACGTATAGCGCAAAAATAAAGTCAATTTTACAAAATATTGATGACTCAGAAGGGATCATATTGATTTATTCGCAATATTTGGATGCTGGTCTCGTGCCCATAGCGCTTGCACTAGAAGAAAACGGGTTCAGTCGCTTAAGCGCACGTGAAACGAATCTACTAAGTTCTAAATCTTCTTCTCAACAAGACTACAAATATGCCATGATCACCGGAGATTTAAAGTATAGTAAATCTAATAAAGAAGAACTTCAATTGATCAATTCTTCCAATAATATTAATGGGTCTAAATGTAAGGTTGTTTTGATATCGCAAGCGGGTAGTGAAGGAATTGATTTCAAACATTTACGCCAAGTACATATTGTCGATCCTTGGTATAATTTGAACAGAATAGATCAGATAATTGGTCGCGCTATAAGATATTGTAGTCATAAAAAATTACCTATTGAAAAACGCAACTGTCAAATATTTTTACATGCATCACGTGATCCAAATCTTGTGGAACGTGAGACGATTGATATGTATATGTATAGACATGCCGAACAAAAGGCAATTAAAATAGGTAAAGTACAAAAAGTATTAAAATCAGTTAGTGTGGATTGCTTATTGAACTACGAACAAACCTCTTTTGCTCGTTTAGATGAAATGATTCCAATCACATTGTCAGATGGAACAAATATTGATTTTCACATTGGAGATGAACCTTACTCGTCTATTTGCGACTATGGTGAATGTGGATATAAATGTTTATATGAAACCAATGACGATGATGCAATTGATTTTTCTTCATACCAATATAATCACTTATTTCGTCCCAAACTGATATACCAAATCAAACAACTGTTTCAAAAACAACACGTGTTTAAAAAAAGTCAATTGGTTGAAATTTTACAGTCCAACTCTATCATGTTAGATCATATTCATCATGCGTTGACGTATTTGATTGAAAATGAAAATGAATTGCTATTGGACAAATATATGCGCAAAGGGCGTTTATTCAATGTGAAAGATTTATATATATTTAAACCGATAGAAACTAATACCACGTTTGGTATTGAAGAATTATCAAAACCGTTTCGTTCCAGAACATCACATATTGGACAAGAATTTTTCCAACAAAATTTAAATACTAACAATGTGGTTACTTCCAACTCAAACAACAATCGGTCGCTCACTGCATATGAAAAAGCATATGATAAAGTCTCTCGTCTTTATGAACGTGGTACAAAAATACACGAAACTCAACACGAAAAGAAACGTGATTATTACGATATATATGCATCTTCTATACATCAGTTTCTAAAAAACTATAACGAAAACTCAAATATCTTTACCAAGGAAAATATGGAGAAAACACTAGTGTATCATATGTTGGAATGTTTATCCGTAAAACAAGAACTTGTTCTTGCTCAAGAATTATTATATAATAATAAAACTTCTTTCACTACCTTGGAAAAACATATAAAAGTGTATTATCAATCGTTTTCTTTTCAAATTAATGAACATTCTGTTTACTTTTTGGTGGATTTGAAGAAGAAAGCGAAAATCAATGCAAAACTTCAAAAAGGACTTTTACCAGATTATGTATTACCATATGTTTATGATAACAGCGAGAAGAAATTGGTAACTATGAACAGAACCATGAAAAACAATATTGGTTATGATGATATTGTCAATAGTGTTTTGACATTGTGCGACTCTCTTACGTTTCAAGATAAGTTTGCTTTCATTGATTATTCATCCAAAGAAGAAATATATAGTCTCAAGGTATGTAGTACAAAAAGCAACCGCGGAGCCCTTTTTTCTCAAAAAATTCCAAAATTAATGAAAGGCGAGTTAAATTCATTATTGAATAAAGATTTCTTTGATATTTCTAAAAAACGCGATTATGGACCCGAAACAATGTGCGTTCTTTTTGAATACATATCTATATCTTTGAATGATGAAAACGCTTACTATTTAGATAAGTTGCATTTTGTTTCGTATCAACTTAAAAAATTGATTTAAATATGTGGTATATATAGTAAACAACATCATGGCCACAGATTTGCTACAACAAAAAGGGTTATTTGAAAAACAACTGATTCATCACAAGGTATCTATACCGTTTGTTAAAATAGATGCGAATTTAGAAGAAGAATTTTTGAAGTATGCAGAAAAAAATATATTGAATCAATGTGAAAAAGAAGGATATATATTCAACAATGATCATAAAGTGGTGTCATATAGTGCCGGTAAAACACTACAATCAAATATTGAGTATAATGTGCTGTATGAATTTCAAGTCTGTTATCCACATGAAAATATGACATTTCAATGTATTATTAAGAACATCACAAAAATTGGTATTAAGGCGATTCTTAGTCATAATGAAATTGAAAATCCAATTATTGTATTTGCAAGTCAGTTACACAATCCAACCATATTTGAAAATGATAACAATTCTAAATATAATGAAGGAGATATCATTCAAGTCAAGGTCATTAGCTACCGATTTGAAATTCATGATCCATCTATTTATGTACTTGCAGAAATCATTTAAAAAAAATAGATCTACTATATTTAATGTATGAAATCAAAGAATTAGATAATATTGTTTCTAAAATTGGAAAACTAAACTCGTCGCATCATATTGAAATATTGCGGATCATCAAATCTTCATCTAATTGTGTGAATATATCGGAAAACTCCAACGGGTGCTTTTTAAATATGAATGAATTGGATCATATAACTGTGAAGAAAATTGAAACCTACATTGAATTCCACGAAAATCAGGAAAAGGAGCTTTACGAACACTTGTCGTTGAAGAATAATATCAAGGAAAATTTAATATAAATATATCTACACGATGTAATGTATAATGAATGTTGCACAGTTTCAGCCTCATTTTATGAAAACACATTTTGCGTTGCACGAAAAGCATAGACTATACACCAAGCCAAAAAATAAGTTATCAAATGATTTTGATAAACTATTTTTTAATTTTTTGATTATTATTTCGTACCCCATGCACTTTCACTATACGAAAAAGGAAGAAACCGAAATCAAATATAAATTAGGAGAACAATTGGAGAACTTCAAATATAAACACAAAAAAGATGTGGTCCATAATCTTTGTTACGAAGATGAAATAAGTCTTCAAACATTGGATTGTTTAGCAAGTTTCTATCGCAAAAACCTATTGTATCTCCATATGAATGTATACATTAAAATGTTTCACGATTGCAATGAAGAAGATGAAGATGAAAAATCAAAAATATATATGGTAACTAAAAATAAAGAAATATATGCGTACAAATACCAAGAACTAGATGATAAATATGAAATAGATAATGTACACAAGCCAATATACGGTATCGGGTATTATAAATCCGATACTTTGAAAACGATGATGCAAGCATTGCAATTGACTTTTGATGAAAAAGACACCAAAACGATGAATTACGAACGCGTGTGTTTTTATTTAAATGCGTGTTTGATTTAAAAATTGATTTAATAATTGTATTATAGTATATATATACATCATGAATGATTCCAAAAGAAAAAATATAAACAATATCTTTTCGGTTTATCAACAAAAACTTGAATCATTGCCATCTCATTTAAGTGATATTTACTATGAATTTGAGATTCGATTTATGGAAAAAATGATTGATGCGCTTGTATATGATCGTATCTTCAAATCACTCAAAAAGCATGGATTCAATGTGGAAAAAAGCGAATATTTACTTCGTATTCAACCAAAAATGGACTCAAAACAGCTTCCTCGTGTTGAATTGGGAAATCTTTCAAAAATTCAGGAATATTGCTTATCGGAAAAATACCCCTCTTCAGCCAAATGCGTTATGAAGCAATCGTTGTTACCCGACCGAAAGCCAGTATATAACAATGAATATATGTTTCGCATGTCAGTGCAAGAAGAACGAACCTTACATCGGGACAACAATGGGGTCCGAGCTTTACAAGACAACTGGATCAAACTGAAAAAGGGGTTTCGTTATTTGTATCGCACCACACTTACCCACGAACTGTTTCCACATATAGAAATCCATATGAGTATGGTACGTTCCACAAAAGACAACGCCGATTCTACGTATTTTTCAAAAAGCAATGTGTTAAATCAACCACAACATTTTGAGGTAGAAGTGGAATGTGCAAATATTAATCAAGATAATATTAAAAAGATAGCAAAAGAGGAATTGTTGTTGAATCTAAAAAAGGTGATTAAATACATATTGGGTGGGGTTCAAAATACTCCCTTTCCAGTGCCCTTTTCACAGTTGAAATCTATTTACCACGAATATAATGATCTATGTAAAAGGATCAACAACATTCGTGAGTCAAAAGTACCCATTGATCCCTACTTTATTGGACCTTCCTCGGTGACTCTTCAAAAGGAAAATTTGATAACACTAAAGGATGTTCCAAATCACGTGTGTATTGAAACTGGATTTTGTGTGACAGATAAGGCAGATGGTGATCGCAAATTACTATACAT
>CESB01005392.1_pt1 | contig 11772 bp, 7 predicted proteins | sample 531071 | NCBI WGS metagenome assembly CESB01 (sample SAMEA2621259, study PRJEB7988) | marine metagenome | biome: marine biome (ENVO:00000447); feature: surface water layer (ENVO:00002042); material: "saline water (ENVO:00002010), including plankton (ENVO:xxxxxxxx)" | depth 5 m | reverse complement strand
GGGATTTGTTATATCCATTTAACTAAGAAGGCATTAGAATAATTTTTTTATATTAAATTATGGCCAACTATATAAAAAATAATAAGTTTTTATTTGTATGCATTGGTATTATTTTTATTGCAAGTTTTTTTGCATCTATGATTCAAACGAGTTTTAGCAATGTAGATATCGAACTCAAAAAACTTAAAACAGATAATGGCCAAACTTTGGTTTATGATTTGTATAAACCTAAATTAGCAGACAGTTCTAATAAAGTCCCCTTTATAGTTGTAGTTCCAGGTTTTCAAAGATCAAAAGAAGCCTTATCTAACATTGCAATTGAACTTTCAAGAAGAGGTTTTGCCGTTGCATTAATCGATCCATATGCACAGGGCATGTCTTCATCCTCAAGAAGCAGATTGGCAGCAACAACTCAAGGGTATGGAATGTTTGCACTTGTGGATTATGCCTATGAGGGAAATTTCTCATTTGTCGATATTGATAAGATTGGCTCTACAGGACATTCTATGGGTGGGAATGCTGCTATTAGGGGAGCAGATCATTTTGGCAAAAAAGCTATTAAATCAAAAACAAAAAGTAGATTAGATTCTGTTTTTATTTCAGGCTATGTTTTAACTCTGAGAGATGACATCTTAAAAGACTCTAAATCCAATATGGGTATTAGTTATGCTTTATATGATGAAGGAGCTTTTAGAAATGAACTCAAGGGTTGGGATGCTGCAAATATGGAAATTGCCCCTGAATCTTTAAGAGTTATTAATAATATATTACAAAAAGATAATCAAATAGACAAAGTAGATCTAGGTAAATACTATGGCAGCAAAGAGGATAATAATTTAAGAGTTATTTTTAACGAGAAACTTCTTCATCCCTTTCAACCATACAACAAAGAAGCTACCGCTAATCAAATAAACTATTTTGAGAGAGTATTTGGATTTCCAGTCAAAATTGAACCAAATAACCAGATTTGGCAATTTAAAGAATTGTTTACATTAATTAATATGGTTGTTTCTTTGATCATGTTAATACCGTTAACAAAAATGCTACTTCAATTCAATTTCTTTAAGGAAATAATAAAACCTATTCCTGAAGCGCTTCCAAAGCAATCAAAAAAAAGTAGAACAGTTTTTTGGATAATATTTTTTATTAGTGCATCAATAGCATGCATAACATTTATACCAATGGTTGATATTGCAAAAGTTTTGTTTGCAGATGCAGCTAATAGAGAATTAACATGGTTTTTCCCTCAAAGAATGAACAACTCTGTAATGCTTTGGGCAGCCTTGAATGGCTCTATTGGGATTATAATTTTTCTTTTATCGTTTTATTTTTTTGGAAAGCATCACGGTGTAAATATAAAATCTTGGGGCTTAAAAATTTCAAGAATTGAGCTTACAAAAACCATAATTTTAGGGATATTAGTTTTTAGTATTTATTACGCAATTTTATTTTTAAATTACTTTATATTTCATATTGATTACAGATTTTGGTTTATGGGCGTTAGAATATTTCAAACAGAAATGCTATTAGTTCTTTTAATGTATTTCCCTCTATTTTTTATATTTTTCTTTTCAAACTCATTAAGAGTTAATGGATCGATGCGATTTAAAAATCAACCCGAATGGCAATCTAGATTAATTGCAGGCTTTGCCAACTCATTAGGATTAATTTTAATAATAATAATCCAATATACTACTTATGCGCTAACAGGAACCGTTTATTGGACTACGAATTGGCTTAGCGTAAATCTGTTATTTGGAATTGTACCAATGATGTTTATTCTTCCTTATTTTAATAGAATCTTTTTTAACATGACTGGAAGAGTGTACCTGGGACCGATCATAACTTGTTTAATTTTCATAATGATACTTTCAACTAATACTGTAGTTTACTTGCCTATTAAATAGAGTTATTAAAAATTGCTCAACCAATCTATAATATGCGCATGAAATTAACATTGCCAGATAACAGCATTAGAGAATTACCAGAAGGCTCCTCTGGGTATGACCTTGCAAAAGATATTGGTTCAGGTTTAGCAAAAGCAGCAGTTGCAGTAATTGTTAATGGTAAGCAGCAAGATTTACATGATGTAATTAATAGAGATTGTTCGATATCAATCATTACAATTGATTCAGATGAAGGCCAAGAAATTATGCGCCACACTCTCACTGCACAAGTATTAGCTAAAGCATTAAAAAATTTATATCCAAAATGTAAGCTTGCAATAGGACCTACAATTGATAACGGTTTTTATTATGATGTTGAATGGTCTGACACAATCTCAGTTGATGATCTAGAAAAGATAGAAAGCGAAATGCATGAGATTCTTAAATCTAAATCATCCATTACAAAAAAACTTTTTTCTAAAAAAGATGCTTTAAAAGTTTTTAAATCATTAGATGAGCCATACAAACAAGAAATTATTAATGAATCTAATCAAGAGAATGAATTTCAACTTTATTACCAAGACAAGAATAATTTTGTTGATTTGTGTAAAGGGCCACATTTACCAAGCTTAAGTCTAATTGGTTCTTTTAAACTGACAAAAGTTTCTGGAGCCTATTGGAAAGGCGATTCAAGAAATAAAATGCTTACAAGAATTTATGGCACAGCATGGAATTCAGAAAAGGATTTAAACAGCTACTTAAATGATCTTGAAGAAGCTGAGAAAAGAGATCACAGAAAACTAGGAAAAGAAATGGACTTATTTCATTTTCAAGATGAAGCACCAGGAATGGTATTTTGGCATCCTGATGGATGGACTATCTATAGAAATTTAAGAAATTTTGTTAGAAATAGGTTGCAAAAGAATAATTATATTGAAGTTAATACCCCTCAAGTTATTGATAGAAAGTTATGGGAGGCTTCAGGACATTGGGATAAATATCGTGAAAACATGTTCATCACTGAAGTTGATGAAGAGCATGCAAATGAAAAGAGAGTCAATGCTCTAAAGCCTATGAATTGTCCTGGCCATGTTCAAATATACAATCAAGGAATAAAATCATATAAAGATCTGCCCTTAAAATATGCTGAATTTGGTTTATGTCATAGATATGAGCCATCTGGGACTATGCATGGCTTAATGAGGGTTCGTGCATTTACTCAAGATGATGGACATATTTTTTGCACTGAAGATCAAATAGAATCTGAAACAGGGTTGTTCATAGAGTTTTTATCAGATCTATATGCTGATCTAGGATTTAAAGAATTTGATATCAAATTATCTACAAGACCAGAAATGAGAGTTGGATCTGACGAAATATGGGATAAAGCTGAAGATGCGCTTGAGGCCGCAATTAAGAATTTGGGTTATCCGTATAGAATTGATGAAGGAGATGGGGCATTTTATGGACCTAAATTAGATTTTGTTCTTACTGATGCAATTGGAAGAGAGTGGCAATGTGGCACCTTTCAATTAGATTTCAATCTTGCAGAAAGATTAGATGCTAAATATGTTGGTGAAGATGGTAAAAAACATACTCCGGTTATGATACATAGAGCAGTTTTAGGTTCTTTTGAAAGATTTATAGGCATCCTCATTGAAAATTATGCTGGAAAACTCCCATTTTGGCTTGCTCCACAACAGGTTGTTGTTGCTTCAATTATTTCTGAAGTGAATGATTATTCAATTGAGATTTTGGATTTGCTTAAAAAAGAGGGCATTAGGGCTAAAGTAGATCTTAGAAATGAAAAAATTAGCTATAAGGTCAGAGATCATAGCTCAAAGAAAGTACCAATTATCTTAGCAATAGGTAATAATGAAAAAAATGATAGAACTGTCTCAATTAGACGAATTGGAAGCAAGGAAACTAATATATTGAAATTAGATAATGCAATTAAAGAAATTATTAACGAAAATAAAATATAAACTCAAATGATAGCAAAGATTTTTATACTCCCAATTCGCTTTTATAGGTATTTTATATCCCCACTATTTCCACCAACATGTAGGTTTGAGCCAACGTGCTCTCAATATGCAATAGAGGTCATATTAAAAGAAGGAATCTTTAAAGGAACTTGGCTTGCAATAAAAAGAATTTCAAAATGCCATCCCTGGCATAATTAAAGCTTATTTATAATTATAAGAAATACATATAATAAATATATATTTATTTTGTAGATAACTTTTATAATGATATAGTTACAAAAGATTATAAGTTCAATACAACCATTATTAGGGGGGTTAATATGAACAAATTTTTAAAGTTATCTTTTAGTTTCTGTGCATGCTTATCTTTAATTTTTTCTTTGAATGTTATTGCTCAAGAAATTGAAGAAGTTGTAGTTACAGCAACTAAGAAAGAAGAATCTATTCAAGATTTAGCAGTATCTGTGGAGGCATTTACTGCTGATGATATTGATAATAATATGGTTGAAGATTTCAGTGACCTTGCTGAAGTAGTTCCAGGATTGATTATAGATAAAGCTATAGGATCTGGAGCCTCATACTCTATGAGGGGTGTTGGCTCTTATGGTGTTGGTGCTGCCGTTGTAGGCTCATTAGTGGTTAACATGAATGGTCATGAATTTGGAAGTTCAACAGTATCAGAGATTGGTTTTCATGATCTTGAAAGAATTGAGGTATTAAAAGGACCTCAAGGTACTTTATCAGGAAGAAATGCTGTTCAAGGTCTGGTTAATATTGTTACAGCAAGACCAACATCTGAATGGAGCGGATCATTTGATGTATCTGCTGGTAATTTCAATTCTACAAGATCAAATCTAATGCTTAATATGCCTTTTAGCGATAGAGTTGGTGCAAGACTCGCATACACAATGTTTGAAAGAGATGGAACAATAGAGAATATTCATACAGGAAATGATATTGATGGCAGGGATTCCTATGGTGTTAGACTTTCGGTTGACTTTGATATTTCTGAGACTACTTCACTTGAATTCACATACGACAGATCAGAGACTGATGATAATAGACAAAATATTGGTATTATTGTCTGTAACTCTCATCCGGTGTTTGGTTGTGATCCATTTTCAAGAGGAACTTTTGGTCAGCCCGGAGATACTAGAGGTAGTACAGCTGCTATATTTAATTTTATAGCGGGTTTAAATGGCACAGCTGATAATAATTCATATGCTGGTGCAACTGTTTTAAATTCACTTGAAAAAGTTAATATAAACAGAGATCCTGAACATAAACAATTATCTGAATTTACTATGCTTCAGCTTAATCATCAGATTAATGAAAATGTTGATATGGTAGCCAAGGCAACATATTCAGTCAGAGATTATTACCATATGGGTGATAATGACTACTCAGTAGCCGTCCAAAAATTCCCAGGACTTTTCCCTGCAGGACATCCTGCAGCAGCTATTCCAATGCAATGGACAGGTTGTTTTGGTGGTGAGGGTTATGGATTCTGTGAAGTGATTGACTCAGATAGAACATACGAATTTTCAAATGCTGACTCTGAAACAAGACAAGCAGAAGTAACATTCATATCAAATTATGACGGACCTATTAATTATGTGGTTGGTTTTTATCATTATGACTATACAACCAAAAATATTTATCAAGTCCAGACTGCTTCTTGGAACTTAATTTCAGATGGATCACTTCATCCTTATAATGCAACTCTTTTTGGAGGAGCTTTAACTGGATCAGGTTCAACTGATTTCTTTGTTCCATGGGCTTTATCAGGATTTGATGCTACCTTACTTCCAGTTCTTCTAAATGGGTATACAACTCCAACTCCTATTCAAGGATTTATAAATGAAGATCATGTAAGAATTAAATCAAAAGCAATTCTTGGTGAGGTTTATATAGACCTTTCTGAAGATACAATGGTTACTCTCGGAATGAGATATAACGATGACGTAGTTAAGGATAGTGTTGCATCTTGTTTAACATTCTTTAGCTGTCCTGCTTATCCTACTTCTCAAAAAGTAACTGGAGAATATGGCTTCTTCCCAACTCAGGTTGTCGAGGCTGATGATGCTATTGGTTATAAGTTAGCTATTCAACATAATTTGAATGATAATCAAATGGTTTATGCTAGTTATACTACTGCAACAAAAGCTGGTGGTAATAACCCAAATTCCACAGGAACTCCTGATCCTTACGATCAAGAAGAAACAGGTGTTTTTGAAATTGGTACAAAGAGTATTTTGTTAGACGGTGCTATGTTGTTTAATGCTGCATATTTCCAAAATACAACGGATGGTATGCTTATTTCATCTATTGTTAACGCTGGATCTAGAAACGTTAATACTGATGCTGAGATTAATGGTTTTGAAGGTAATTTATTATTCTATATGAATGAGACTACCAGCATTGATTTAACTTGGTTGAAAGTTGATTCTGAAATTACTGCATTGAGCTTGATTAACCCAGTTAATATACTTAATGCATCTTCAGGTCTAGGAAATAGAGTTAATGTTGATGCTTTGGGCGCATTGGCAATAACAACTACTGATTTAGGTAATGTGTTTAAGTCTGCAGGTTACATGTGTTCAGTTCCATTTAATCCATTAGGAGGGGTTCCATGTCCAACTGCTGGTCTTGGTACGCCTGTTGATGTATCTGGAAATAAACTTCCTCAATCACCAGAACTATCATATAGCTTGGGCTTGAATAAAGACTTTGCCACATCCAATGGAATGGTATCTTCAAGATTAGCTTTTAGATATATGGGAGAAAGGGAAGGTACTGTATATAACGAAGCACAAACAAGGGTTCCAGAGCATAAGTACTGGGATGCTTCTGTTACTTTCAGACCAAATGATGGTAACTGGTATGTTAAATTTGAAGGTAAAAACCTTAACGATGACAAGTATGTTGGATCATGGTACATGGCGAGTGGACTCCAAGGAGGAGCAAAATTCGCAACAATTACTGATCCCAGAACATGGAGTATCGGATTTGGTTCAACTTTTTAAGTATAATAAATATATATTAAATATATAACAAAAGGCTGGTTTATCCAGCCTTTTTTAATTAGAATACGATTAATTAATTGGCGTTATATAAACGTGGGGGATATATATGTTTAAAACTAAATTAACTAATAGATTATTTTTTACATCTTTACTAACTCTTTCTTTCTCATTTTCTTCGTTTGCACAAGAGGTTGAAGAAGTTGTAGTTACTGCTACTAAAAAAGAGGAGTCTACTCAGGATATTGCTATCTCTGTAGAGGCTTTTACTTCAGATATGCTTGATTCAGAACAAATTTATGACCTTTCTGATTTAACAGAAGTCGTTCCTGGATTTGGATTTGGAAAAGGTATTGGCTCAGGTTCAGCATTTTCTATGCGTGGTATTGGTTCGTATGGTATTGGGGCAGCAGTTGTTTCATCTCTTGTAACTAATATGAACGGTCATAGTGTAGGTACTGGACAGTTTGTAGATTTAGGATTTATGGATATTGAAAGGGTTGAAGTTCTAAAAGGACCTCAAGGAACTCTTAATGGAAGAAATTCTGTTCAAGGTGTTATAAATCTTATCACTAAAAGACCAACTTCTGAATTAGAAGGATATCTTGATGTTGAAGGTGGTAACTATGGTAGATCATTAATGAAAGGTGCTGTCAATATTCCACTTTCAGACAATGTAAACTCAAGAATAGCTTTTATGTCAAATCAAAGAGATGGTATGGTCCATAATGCTAACACCGGCAATGACTATGATGATAGAAATGATGTAGGTCTAAGATTTTCTCTTGATTGGAATTTAAGTGATTCAACTGATCTTAAGTTCACATATTCAGGTCAAAAAAGTGAGGATAACAGACCTCAAGAAGAAGTATCTTTCTGTGCTCAAGATCAATTCTTTGGTTGTTCTCCTTATTCAAGAGGTGGAATTAACCAAGCAGCTGATACTAGAGGACACGTAGCTGGGTTATTTGGTTTTTATTCCTTAATAGATCCAGGCACAATTGTTAATAAATATGGCCCGTCTTTGGCAGGTGGTTTTGACACATTGTACTTGGATAGAGAGCCGACTCATTTTCAAGAATCAGAAGTTACAAATTTAGAACTTACACATGATTTAAATGATGATGTTCAAATGATTGTTAAATATACTTATTCAACAAGAGATTTTCATCAAATGAATGATAATGACGGAAGTATATCAACTGTTCCTTTATTGGGTGTTGGAGCTGCTTTAGGACTACCTCCAGTTGAAGCAAATGTATGTTTTGGTGGAGATATTCAATTCTGCGAAATGGCTAATTCTGATAGAACTTATGATTTTTCAGACGTAGAAACTGAAAATAAACAGGCAGAAATAAATTTTGTCTCAAATTTCGATGATGCATTTAATTATACTTTTGGTTACTACTGGTATGATGATACGACTGACAATGAGTATAGAGTTCAAACTATGGGTACTCAATTAATTGGTGATTTTGGAGCTCATCCATATGCACCTGTTCTTTTTGGCTTAACTGGACTAGATTATTCAAATAAAGGTGGTTTCGCTTTTTACGATCAATTGTTAAGACTTATGGCTGTCATACCAAGTGTCCAGCAAGTTCAAGCTGGCTTGATAACTGATCCGGCAACTGCTCAAGGGATTTTGACTGCTTATGGCACTTTAGTTGCAACAATAAATGCAATGCCTGACATGACAGTTCCAGTAGATCTTAGAGGTACTATAAGTGATCAACACGTAAGAACAAAATCTCAAGCACTTTATGGTGAGCTATATTTTGATTTAAATGAAAATACCATGCTAACAATTGGTGCAAGATATGATGATTTCCTTGTTGATAGTTCAAACTTTAATGATCTAGTTGGAAGACAATATGTAGCTAGAGGCGGAAATGCATATGCTAATCCAAGAGACATCCCAGGTATGATTCAAAAAAGAACCGTTTCTGACACATCATCTTCATACAAAGTAGCTCTTCAGCATTACTTAAGTGAAGATGTGATGGTTTATGGAAGCTATACAACTGCTACAAAAGCTGGTGGTGTAAATGCTGGTTCAAGTTCTAGTACTTATGATCCAGAAGAAACAGCAGTATTAGACTTTGGTCTTAAAGGTATTTTCCTTGATGGCGCTATGTTATTAAATATGAATTTATTTAGAAATGACAACCAAGGAATGCTTCTTGCTGCTATTGTTGATGATGCAAGTATCAACTATAACCTTGATGCTGAGATAACAGGTTTTGAAGGGCAAATGTCATTCTTCCCATCAGAAACCATGCAAATTCAATTAAGCTGGTTAGCAATTGATAATGAAATAACTTCTGATACAAGTATTGTTAATTATCTAAATCCTGTTGGGGGACAGCTTGTTGCTTATCTTGGTGCGCTAGATCCAAATGGAACTGGTGCTGTTACGGGAGCAGCATTCTCAAATGGTTTAAATTTATTTAAATCTGGTGGATTTAATTGTTTAGCCCCTCAATTTGCTCCTGCAGCAGGCATACCATGTCCAGTTGCTCAGGGTGTTCCATCAAGTTTACAAGGAAACAAACTTCCTAATACTGCTGAACTTGAATATAGTTTATCTGTGACAAAGATTTTCCCATCCAATAATGGTGAAACATCTGCCAGACTTTCATATAGATATAGAGATGAATCTAATTCAAGCGCTTTTGAAGAAGTAAGAATGGCAATTCCTGCTAATAAATACTTCGATATGCTTGTTAAATTCACACCAAATGATAGCGATTGGTATGTTGCACTATATGGTAAAAATATAGCGGATGACAGACAGTTACAGTTCTTAAGAACAGCAAGTAACTTGCAAGGCGGACAGTTATATGGATCATTTTCAGATCCAAGAACATGGGGCCTTCAATTTGGATTTGAATTTTAACTATAGCTAGTTAAATAGTTTAAAGCCCAGTACTTTACTGGGCTTTTTTGTTTACAATATAATCATGAAATCACTTCCATATGCTCACAAGGCTATAAAAGTTTCAGAAGAAATGTGTGACCATAATGGCCACATGAATGTAAATTATTATTACAGATTATTTGATAGTACCTATACATCTTTTTATATTGATGAATTAAATTTTGGTCAAGAATACATCGAAAAAGGTTTTTCTACTTTTACATTAGAGGATAATATTAGATATTTAAAAGAATTTAGATTAAATGAATATGTTTATCCTTCATTTATTTTGCACAAAGTAAATCAAAAATTAATGCATTTTGTAGGAATACTCCAAAATAAAAACTCAGAAATTGCAGCAATTTTTGAAACTGTGTTGGGGCATATAGACCTTAATAAAAGGAAAATTGTTGATTTTCCAAATGATAAGTTTAATTATATTTCTAAGGTATGCTCTCAACAAAATTCAAGCACCGAAATTCCATTTGATATTAAACTCTTTATAAAAGATGCAGATGCGTAATTTATTATTATTATTATTATTATCACCATCACTATCTGTTTTTAGTTTTGAATTTAGCGCAATGAGTTTTAATACTCAAAATCTTTTTGATACTCTTGATGATCCAAAAAAGAATGATAAAGCTTATTTGCCAATTGAACTTAAAAAATCAAAAAAACACATAAATTCCTGTCAATACATAAGAGTTAAAGCCTGGAAAGACGAATGTCTATATCTTGATTGGAATGAAGATACAAAGAATGCAAAGTTGCTTAACTTGGTTGAGGTGATACTTAAATATGACAATTCTGGTCCAGATATTATAGCCCTCCAAGAAGTTGAAAATTTAAATATTTTGACTCAATTATTTAATTTACTAGAACCGCATGGCTACAAAGACTTTATGCTTATAGAAGGTAAAGATTATAGAGGTATAGATACCGCATTTATAAGTAAATTTAAAATTGAAGACTCTAAATTACATTACATCTCTTTTACTGGTAAGCATGAAAATAAAGATACCAGACCAATACTGGAAGTTACAATGAATATAAATAATGAAATATTAAAAATATATAATGTTCATTTTCCTTCTGGGTTCTATGATGTCTCAATGAGGATCGATTCTCTTAATAGATTAGAAAATCTTTTAAAAAGTCATAATCATCCTTCAATAGCATTAGGCGATTTCAATATTAATATTAAAGAAGATAAAAAATTTGATATTTATAAATCTCAAGAAACTCATTGGCTAGTTGCTCATCTAAATGGTTGCAGTGACTGTAAAGGCACTCATTATTATGGTTATGATAAAAGTTGGAGTTTCCTTGACACCATCTTCCTATCAAAAAATAGAGGCATAAAATATATTCCTGGCAGTATTAATGTTCACTTAACATCAAATAATGCTTACAGTGATACAGGAAGGCCAATGAAATTTGATCCAAAGAAAAAAATTGGAGCGTCAGATCATTTCCCAATTGTTGCGAGATTTGAATTTAATTAGTTTTTAAAAATTATTAATCGTGACAAGTACAATCTAGTTTTTGACATGTTCGGTAGTTACTATAATGTGCATATACAACAATTATAGACCCAACAAGCGTTAATCCCTTTTCTCCAACGTCACCAAGAATATCCTCACCCATAATGACAGCAAGAATGAGAACCGATATACCAATAACACCTGTTACAAAAAAAGAAACACCTTTATGATTCTTGTATCCAAGCGTTAATGCAAAAATACTGATGGGTACAGTTAACATTATAATTAAATAATGTATAAGTTCGCTTTCTATATTAAATGATGAAACGCCATAAGATAAAACAATTAAAGATGGAGCAAGAAAACAATGCAAAACGCATGCTAAGGATAAGCCCATTGCTATTCTGTCTGAAGGCATTTGAGCTTTCAGCATTTATTGTCTCCAACCACCTCTATCAAATATTCTTAGGT
>CESB01009910.1_pt1 | contig 11900 bp, 9 predicted proteins | sample 531071 | NCBI WGS metagenome assembly CESB01 (sample SAMEA2621259, study PRJEB7988) | marine metagenome | biome: marine biome (ENVO:00000447); feature: surface water layer (ENVO:00002042); material: "saline water (ENVO:00002010), including plankton (ENVO:xxxxxxxx)" | depth 5 m | reverse complement strand
CCAACAGCACCAAGAGCACCACCTATAGCACCACCAAGACCTGGGATAATCTTGTTACCTATGTCGAATCCTCTACCTGCACCCTTAACAGCTCCACCTACAGCAGCTCCTGTACGCTCTCTCTTGTCATTTCTAAGAGCATCAGATGCAGTAGTAGACTTCTTATTTATAAGTGACTCTGCACCAGCAGCGAGCAAGTCTGTAGCTGCAGACACACCTACTTTACCAGTCTTAAGACCCTTTAGAAGATCTTGACCTTTACCTGCAAGTGTCATACCAGCATCCTGGAAAGCACCTCTTAAGTTTAGTCCAGACTTTACACCTTCAGCTACACTAGCTCCCGGAGTTTGTAGTTGAGGTGCTGCTATATTCTGCTCAATAGCAGCCGGCTGTATACCCGGTATTTGAAGAACACCGTCTTGAGCCTTCTTCTTATTACCAAGATTACGCATGTTCTCAGCAAACACAGCCCTACGTCTAAGAGTCATATCATCACTTCTCTTAGCCTTATCTATACAGGCTTGTGTGACTCTACCGCCACAGTATTGTGTAAAAGCACCTACAGTACCCTTACGCTTCATCTTATTACGTGCCTTTTGTATGAACTTTTTATTTGCCATTATCTGTTAGATGCTCGGAACTTGGTGCCTGCTGCATACAAATATAATAAATTTGTGCTAGAGTTATCATTACTAAGTCTAACGCCCATATAGTGATCTACAAATCGTCTTCTATTGTGCCATACTTTGTCGACATCTACGTATGCAGTGTTAACTACACCTTCTGATGTAAACATAGGCTGTGTTTCTGACGTGGTAGATATACTATCTGTTAGTTGACCCACAACATTTACCGCTCCTGTGTTAATGTAATCGTTAGTAGTAGATGATATCAGAGATAAGTCTCTGAATGAGTTTAGGTACCAAAACTTATCTACTAGTCTCGCGTTACTTAAATAGTTTATATTGGTTTTAATCCCTGATACTTGTGTAGAGTTGTACACGTAGAAAGAGGTGAAGCCAGGATTAGTTCTTGTTTCGTATTCTGTTATATACGTACCGTCTTTCTTTACAATGTCTGCCCAGTAGCCTACAGAGCTAAACTGTTTAGATACAACTGGCTGAGTGTTGTCTATAAAGTCTAACTCAAATGGGTATACTGTACCATAGAAGTTACCTGGGTTTGCATTATTACTATGCTTCCATATCCCGGTATCATTAAAACTATAAAAGCTCTCTGGTGTACTTACGTACATCTTTGGGAGGTAGCTATGTCTGCTACCCCATACCTTTAGCTCTGGGTAGTAAGACAATGTCCATCCCCCAGAAGTAAAGAAATTAGTGTCTTCATAGGATATTATTTCACTTGGGTCTCCTGATAAATTAAGGTCTATGAAAACTACATTACCTATCTGTGCTAAGTTGTCTGCAGTTGCTATACCGTTTTCAGTGAGATAATCTTTAGTTATAAGGACAGTTATTATAGTACCATTAGCCATACCATCAATAAGGTCAGCCGTTGGTATTAGCTCTTTCTTTGTTACAAGTATTCTCTTATACTTAGGATCATACCCACACGTAAACCCAAAGGCTAAATCATTAGTTGGGGCATCTGTTATTATAGCAGTCTGCTCTAGGTTAATACCCAGAGTCTCCATTTGGTAAGGCATGTTATCCCTAAGCCAAGTCTCCATACCAAAGCTAATCTCTTCGACTTGCCCTGTATACATGTAACACTTGAAGTCTTTTTGAGATACCCAGAATCTACCATATGGTGTAGATACTCCAGACAATACTGATCTAGTACCCCCAAAGCCTAGTTCTGTCTCTCTAGCCTCTCCTGGTTCTTGTGAGAAGATATTACCACTACCCACAAATGCTGTAGCCGCACTAATCTGCAACTCCTCTTTACCTCTTGTAACGAACAGAGACCTTTCAGTATGCAACAACAGTTGCCCATTTAAGGTAAATATTGTCCATATATCACCCCTAGTCTTGGGAAGATCCTTAAAGTCATTGGCTAAGAACTCTCTGTTCTTATCTCCTATAAACAATCCTGCGGGCTTAGATCTAATTACTCTGGTAGCAAACTCAAATATATTCTCGTCACCAGGCCTTCTCTTAGGGTACGGCCTAGCAACTCTTCTATCGTTTAGCAATGAGTAGTCCTCATTGTACAAGAGGCTATCCTGAGCAGTTTGATCATTGAGGGGCGTGTCGAACAATACATCCTTTGCAAGGTCTTTATCAAAGAACTTGATATCTACACCCTTCTCCTTATCTACACCGTGTCTTAGTCCTACGTTATCATCGGACTCACACAAGTAAGAGAATATTGTAGCAACAGGGTCTACTGTACCTTGCCTAAAGTTATCAGGATTATTTAAAAGACTATCTATAACCTTGCTTCTATTACCCTCATTAATGAACTGAGGCAATAGCCCTGAACCATTATTAAATTGAAAGACCGACATAGCACCACTTTTACCTAAAGTGCTAGTCTGAGAAGGGTCCATCTCTAAAGGTATATCCGTTTGCACCCTGTATCTATTTCCTTCTCCCAGAGATCCCAGAGTATTACCCTCTCCAAGTGTCTGGAAGAATGCATTCTTATTCTTTGGGTCATCTGCTTCTACAGTACTGACGCTAATAGTCGCGTTTTTAGAACCAGGGTCTCCTAATCCAGTAGCAGCTCTTAAGTATGTATGACCATAACTTTGAGATGTAGTTCTAAATGAATATCTATTTATGTAAGTATCACCCCCAAAGACAAAACCACTAGTGGCTGTACCGTCATAGTAGTTATTTTCATTATATCCTGAAGATGTATCACTATCTATCAGACTAGAGTCTACTACATTACCTGTGGTTAGATCTACATCTTCTGGGTTTATCTCCTTGTAGTAGCCTGTCCACACCAACTCTTGCCTGTCAAACGGATTAAATACATCTGTCTTATAAGCATTAAGATTTACTATCCAACTAGCAGGCAGACCATCAAATCTATCTATAGGCTCCAGAGCATAGTTTCTACCTCTAAATGCTGCAGCTACTGTTTCTGGTACAGAACCAGGAAAATCATCAGTATTACCTTGTACTTCGTAGTAAAACTCTCTTGGTATACGAGAGCTAGGTATTTTACATGCATCAGGAAAACACCACTTGTCATCTCTACCCCACTTAACTACATCATAAGGCTGATTTTGAGGGAATCCTGTACCCTGAGTAATAGATCCATAAGGATCATAACCACCATCTACAGCACTACCTAGACCTGGTTTTACACCTTTAAGGTGAGGTAGACCTGCAACAAGCCCAAGAGCAAGAGATGACTCACCACCTCTATTATAGAATATAGATGCACCTTGGAATGAGTTAGCTTCAGGTATTGTATTATTTACTTTACCCTGTACGTACTTTTTACTGGAAGGGTCTAGAGCAAACGTCCAAAAGTTTTGTCTTTCATAGTCATCAGATTGCCACCTCCAGTGTTTTCTCATAGAGAAGGCCATAGTTCCTGCCTCACTTATATGGTCCCCGCCTTTTATAAGACTAGTGGACTGTATAGCAAAGCCTGGCTTTAAGTAAGTAGATGCAACATTGACCTGCCCTTTCCACTGTCTTACCATAAGCTCTGAGGCTCTTATCTCTGTACCTTGCTGCTCTATACCTTTTTGCTTACCCCTCTTTCTTTTAAACAGACTTGACGTGTCTCCTGTACTAGCATATCCAAAAGGATTAGCTACATCCTCCGTAAGGTCAACAAATCTATCAGTAATATCGTATACCTCACCGTCACTACTAAAGTTAGTGGTGTTACCTAGATCTGGGTGTACCCAATCTAGTGATGGGAAAGCTGTAACTGCAGTAGCACTACCTATTTGAGTACCTACTGAAACGTTACCGTTTTCTCCATCATCACCAAACAGAGAGTTAGTGCCTGTAACATCTGCAGTCTTTGAGAATACACTAGGTCCTCCTTGGAATGTTCTGAATATAGCAGCATACTGACATGTTACGTGAGTTGCTGCAGTAAGATCAGGTTGCTTCCTAAGTATATTAAAGTCATAGAATGTAAAGACAGGATTACCAACATATACGCCCCTATCATTCGCAGCTAGCTCGTCGTTAACATCAGTAATCTGATCAAGATGAGCTTTATTGACACTAGATACCATCATGGAGAAGTCATCTGTGTGCGTCAAACCACCATACAGATAAAAGCCTTTTTGGAAAGGCCCTTTCTTAGCTAATAGTCTGCTCTGTATTGCGGTAGAAGCATATCTTGGTTGTGCAGGCACAATCATACTCTGTCCTAGAATAGTTTTATCCTCCTGCTTTCTCTTGGAATAGTATATTTTATATCCTCTTACCTGCTCAAGTATTAACTTAGGTATCCTAATATTATCAAACTGAACGCCTAGTAGTCTGACCTTATCTCTATTTACTATGTCACGGCCCGCTGTATTGTTTTTAGCTAGTCTAGCTTTTACTTGTGGATCACCGGTATCTAAGTTTGAACCAAACACCAGATCTTGATTACTCTTCCAACTAGAGTATGCAGATTCACCATTCTGTCCACCACTAGCTAACTCACTGCCTGTCTCTACATAGCTAAACAGGCCAAGATTAGAAGGCATCTTGTGGTGCCTCACTCGAAAATTTCTTAGATCATTTAAGGCACCAGCATCAACCTCACCGCCTGCTAAAGTTACACTTTTAGGTTTGAAGTCACTATTAATAGGATACCTTTCGTTTTCATTTTCCCAGTACCCCATTATTGGGTTCCTTTCTCCAAAGTTGCCATTTGCATCATTGACCTTTACAACTATTTCATCAGAAATAGAAGTATCAGTTAGCTTCGATATGATCATATCTGGACCATAGGTCTCATACATTTCTTTAGGATACAACCCCCCAAATCTTTGTTCGTGGTGAAACCACCTAATTGTGTCACTACCTATTTTGTCATCCTCTGCTATATCAGTAATACCATTTATACCATCAGTTATTGTTACAGGTGCTCTACCAGGTATGTGGTATGCCATAGTCTCTGACCCATCCTTAAGAATAAAGGATATGTAGAACCCATATACCTCACCCCTTCTAAAAGTTTTATTCTTATAACTAAACGCATAGTTTTTGTACCCCTTAGATACCTTATTGTTTATGTTTATACTAGAGGACCAAGAGCTACTATCTCCTAAGAAGTCAGTGTCATGCTCTAGAAACTCACGCAGTATTTCGAAAAAACTTGCTTGGACAGCACCATTGGTTACAGTAACAGTCTCTACAGTTAAACCATTGTTGTTGTTATCAGAAGATAGAGAAGAAAAATTTTGTGTATTCCTATAGGTCTGTCCTATCATACTACCAAAAGGCTGCACCATATTTGCGTATCCTCTATTTAGTGTAATGATGCTAAGGACCCTATTGTCAAATTTCTCAATATCTTTTTTTATAGGCCTTGTTTGTATCTGACATGCAAATCTCTGATAACCTATATCTTTACGGCTCTTAAGGTTTGCTAGGTACAATCTGTTATCTAGCTGCGCTATACCTTTTGCAGTGTCATATCTAACTTTATCAATGAGTATGTCTTCTACAGGTACTGGGGTAGCATCTTCTAACCCTGTGTGAACTACATCAAAAGTGTATCCATTTGCAGATAGTCTTTTAGTTCTCTCAAGTTTTATAGCCGTGGTAGACCCCCCTATTGTTCTTATAATAGTAGGCTGTACAAATGTGTAGTTATTGTTAGAAAAGCCCTGTATATTAAATTTTATTGACTTATTAGTAGGTGTGCCTGCAGGAGCCCCAATTATACTATCTACAGGTAAAGCTTCTTCAGTTGCTGGGTAGATGTATAGTGGGTTAGATACTACAAAGTAGTCTGTCTCTAGGAAGTTCTCATCAGAGTACGCTAGAGCAAGCTGGTATGCTCCGCTTTCTAAAGCCCCTCCTGCTTGTATATCTGCTCTCTTTATAACAGAATGTCTCCCAACTTCAGGAAAGACATTAAGCTTCTTCTCATCAAAGTTGAAGTCTGCGTCATACAGTATCTCAGGGTTACCATCACCAGCTATTACATGATCTGATTGTCTAGTTACATTGAATGCTCTAGGTGGATTAAACTGAGGTCCTGGTCCTACACTATCGTCATCTACCTCTATCTGTACATGGTAATTATCTGTAAAGTAGACTATAGTATCATTCTTAGCGTCTACTCTAAACTCACCTGTTATTGGGTGTGACTTTTGAAAGTTTAGGTTAACGTTCCTGTATAGAGTGTTTGATATATTTGTATTAGTGTCTATCAGTATGATGCTAGAAACATTATCAACTAAACCAAATGCAAGTATCTTACCGTCAAGTAAAGAGATACTACCTATAATATCTATAACTGGGCTACTTATTAGCAAGTTACCCTCTTCATTGACTATAGCTCCTTTAGTATAGTACAGGTTTGCATTCAAAGCATCCCTGTATGTATTGGGCGGCTGGTCGACTCTACCAGAGTCTTTGTTCATTCCTTTTACGAACTTCTTCATACTATATCACTTCTTGTATCGATAGAGGCAAAGTCAGGTGCTCTGTTAAGACTCTCTCTTTGAGCCAGGTTCTCAAACCCATTTGCGTATCTATTGATATTAGGTATAAGTCTAACCCACTGATTCATGTAGTTCTCCATACGTTCTATGTCTGGATAGACTGCTGCATTACGTGCTTGTGTACAGTAGTATTTCCACTTGTTGTCTGCAAAGTCATAGGCTATACCGTTGGTAGTTTGCATGCCCCCAAGCAACATCTTTTTGTAGATATACCAGAACATAGCTTCTTTGTAGCTTATATCATCTGGTACGAGAGGGAAACAGTCTGGATCAGTAGGCATTGCTTTATAGGACAGACATACCTTACCATCAGAGAAAGATGTTTTTATTCTGTCAGATTCTACTAGATAGCATTCTGAAGATGCATGGTAGGTTTGTGTACAGTCATCACAGTGAATAGCCTCGGGCATTGTACCAGTACAGTATCTAAGCGGCTGCATGTTGCCGTTACTAGGCATCATAAACTGATTGTACAATACGAAAGAGTTAGCTAACAACTTGTTAAGAGACTGGTTTGAACTCTTGTCCAATGTTCCCAGACTGTCCAAGGTCTTGCTACTAATAGTTGAGCTAATCTCACCTGAAGCTAGCTTGTTTAATGTGCTTTCTATAAAGTCTTTACTAAACTTGTATGTACTAGTTAAGTCCTGGATATCTTGATTTACCTGATCTATCTGTGTTGATATACTAGGTGCATCCTGAGACTCGTTTATAGACACTTGGTTTATGTAATACAAGTCAGCAGGCAGGGTGCCTTTGTGATCTTTTATATCTACTATGCACACCTTAGTCTCCATTTGTGCACTGGCGCCTATATGCTCAAGAGCCTCACCAATCCATTCTACAGCATCATCAATCCAGTTAGCGTCCTCTGGATTAAGATCACGCATGACCTTTCTTAATATTACTTGTGCGGATGTTGTCTTATATATTGCCATGCTTCTTAAATCTTAAGTATGCTAGCTCGTCTTCCTTCAGCAGGTTTGTGAGCTTCTCTTTGTTTCCCTTTGTACCTCGGGTAGGGGTAAACCTGTAGGCAGTCTTATTAGATATCTTACACTTAGACTTCTGCCAGTGGTATTTACAATACCACGGATCGGTGTAGTAGATAAACCACTTTGCACCTTTACCAGTCTCTGCATCGTACAGAGGTATACCCTGTGATATCAGCTCCTGTTTGTATTTATTACTTTCCCACCAATCTATGGTAGGTTTCATAGGGTTTCTTTCTATCCTACGTACAGATAACGTAGATAGGTTATTGCCCATCTTGAACTCTTTCCCTTCCAACATCTCATCGACTACTAGCATGTTGAATTCCTCACAAAGCTGCTTGAATAAACTAGACTCTATGGGGTCTTCAACATGCTCATTGTAGTCTTTATAGATGTTCTTCAGGGTGTTCATTTCTTACTCTTACCCATGTTTCCTGGACCTCCCGCTTTAGTACAGCGGACTCCCCAAGCATTTGCATAAGCAGATGGGTATACAGCAAACTTTCTTTTTGCTGCTGCTTTACAGGCTCCACTAATCTTAAAGCCTCCTTTCTTGTAGTCTAATTTTGGATACTCCATTATACAATACCTCTTTTAGCTTTGTTAGCTCTTGCTCTGGCCTTATTAGCTTTTGCTCTTTGCTTCTCCAAGGCAACATCTTCCTTACCTCCCACACCACTACGTTCAAGCGCAAAGGAGTTGGATGCCATCTTCTTAGCTTTTATCTGTGCCGACCTAGCTTTTGCAGATAGTCTATTAGATCTACGCATTCCTCCTGCTGTCATCTTCTTCTTCTTAGTGCCTCCTTTGCCCATCTTACGTCTATCCATTACACCATATCTTGCTTGCTGCTGTTGTGTCATGTCCTGACCTTCTGCTGCTGGTGCTTGTTGAGCACCGCCTTCTGCTGAACCAAATGCTCCTTGCTTAAATCCTTGCATAGCACCTTGGAGACCACCGCCTCCCATAGCACCTTTAACAGCACCTATGCCTCTACCAAGCATTCCACCACCGAGTGCACCTTTAGCAGCTCCCATAAGCTTCTTACCAAATCCTCCTTCAGCTCCTTTAGCCCCATCGATAGCGCCTTTGATCTTACCGATCATACCAAACTGGGCCTTCTTCTTACCGCCCATACCCATCATCTTCTTACCTCCATATTTCTTAAAGCCCATCTTATTACGGACATTAGTAGGAAGCTTACTCAAGCCCTTACCCTTGCTACCTTCTGGGACGTCCTTGAGTCCACCAGCTGTCATCTTACGAGCGGACTTAAGTGCTGCTTTAGCTTCTTTAACTTTAGCCTTCTTAGCTCTTCTGTCTGACATTTTCTTGTCTTTAGCTTTTGCTTTACCTCTAGCCTTGTCAGCACGATCCATCAGTCTACCAGCTTTTCTATCCAAACGTGTAGTTTCTTTTCTACCTGCACGTCTTTGACCTCTAGCTTCTTTATTACCCTCTCTCTTATCAGCACGTTGTTCCTTCTTACTCTTTGGAGCGATAGTAGTCTTACTAGTTTGCAGACCTGGCTTCTTCACACCAGAGTCAACAGTAGTTGCTTTCTTAGACTCTAACTTCTTTGGTGCGGCTTCAGCCTCACCCTTCTTCTTACTGCTATACTTCTTACCTCTCCACATAAAGGTAGTCTTATTGGCTTTACGGGCATCTGTAAAAGCTTGGCTGAATGATCTATCATCACCAGTTCTCTTAGCTGATGACTTATCTAATTTGTCTAACAGCTTACTAGTTGCTGATCTACCATCTGTAGCTTTTGTAGCCTTTTTAGCACCTGCAGGAACACCAAACTGAGCTTTCTTTTTGCTTGGTCCACCAAATTTGAGTTCTTTAGAAGGCTCCATGTAGTCACCTCCCATGCCCATCTTTTTCTTTCCACCTGCACGTTTCAGCTTTTCTGCTAAGTCTGCACTGGCTTCGTGTTCCCCGTAGTTGGGGTCTTCCTTCATTTTCTTGACAATCTGTCTCTCGTAGTATGCACGTTTAGCTTTTGTGGTAGCCTCTTCAGCTAACTTCTTGAGCTTAGCAATATTTTTTGCCATCGCTCCCATGCCTGCTTGTGCTTTTTTCTTGCCGCCGGCTGTCATTTTTTTGCCGCCGTACATTTTATTTTTACCGTGATTCATTATTTCTTATTTTTCCAAGATACCCGTTTGGATGATTTTTTTCTACGCATACCTGCTCTGGTACACGCACTTAATGTAGGTCGACAAGCCGGGTATCCCGTCTTCCTAGGTTTTGACGCATCCTTTCTACCACAGGGTACAAACTTACCTGCAGCCTTAGATGCTTTACAGTCTACCCAGCCTCGGCCTCGGTTTCTGCCAAACCATTTTTTGAGACCCTCGCTAGCCATTATCCCTTAGTCCAGTAACCGTACTCTGCTACGACTGCAGCGCCTGACGCTTGACACTCAAGTCCTACAGCTCCCTTGAGAGGGAATATTGCAAACTCACCAGCACCAAGATCTGAAAATGCTGTTGCACCATCAGTCTTAAGTGTGAGTACGTGACTAGCATCAGTGTTTGTATTCTTAATGTACACATACGTAACACTAGAGTTTGCAGTAGTAAGAATGTTAGTAGCTGCATCTGTTGCTATAGACAAGCGAGCTATGTTAACAGCTGGGTTAGCTGTTGTAAGGCTATCAGAAACTGATATATTAAGCCTATCTGAAGTTGCATCAGTTGATGCAAGCGTCAGTGTTGTTGTTAAAGTTGCCATGATTTTCTATTGTTTTGTAAATATAGTAATTAAAACGAGTCCATTATGATTTCATCGACAGCTTCTTGCACGTCTTTTTGTGATGCTTCTAGCTGCATCATAATGTTCGCTTGGAATCTTACCTCTTCTTCTCCTTCGTTAAATACCACAATAGTAGGTACAACAACTATCTTATGATCTCGCTGTAGTTCTGGGCTGGATACTATATCTATCCTAGTACTACTGCAGTCATCTATGTCTTCAACCCAAGGTACTGAGTTTGAGGCGTTAAATTGGGCATTAAATTCTACTACACAAATACCAGTATTAGGTATTTTTGGGGCACTCCCCGCTGGCAATACAAGTACCGCCGTTGAGAATAGTAGAAATGATAATGCAACCGATAGAGCAATTTTCATTTTTCATATCATTTTAGTTTATCTATTTTTTCTTCAATACGCTTCATGTCCTCCTTGATCTCGGTGACATCTTCTTGCGTAGTCATTATTGTTTGACGCACGAGTTGGTCCTTCATGTCGAACTCCATACGTGTAATCTCTGGATCTGGAGGAACAGGCAACTCTTTAGCCTCTGCTATATCTGCTTGCAGTACAAACCACATACTGATCAACGCCCCTAAGCCTGTTACAGCCATTCCTATTGTTTTCAGGTCTAGTGTTACCTGAGTGTCCTCGCTTATCTTCTTAGTCATCTTATAATAGTATGTAATTAAGTCCTATAGAGAAGTCATGCCATTCTCTGTTCCAATACCTGTTATACTTACCTTCTGTAAATATGCCTAGGCTTTTACTAAGTTTAGTTCCAAACACCAAACCTGCTCCTATGTCCACCCATTGTGAACTGCTAACAAAGTTGTGGTAAGAGTACTCGTCTCCGTTGTTTATGTGGTAAGGCATTACATTACCCCATGAGTGAAACCAAAAGTCTTTGCTGTAGTGGTAGAAGTCAAAACCAAGAACAGCTGAGTGAACCCACTGTCGTGTCAGCTCTGATCTCTTACGATCTACGTAGTCATCTAGCACCTGTGGTATGATAACCTCTCTCCACACGTCAGAGCTATTTGCTACTACTGTCCCATCCGGTGATAGGAACTCACCTTGGTCAAAGTTTACAGTGTAGCCCTCTTCTATTGCAAGTGTTGTGTAGTGTATCTGGTTGTTGTCCAACAGCCATTCTTGCAGTGGGTCGTATCCATATGGCTCAGATATTCTCTGTACTATACCAGCATTTATAGACAACTTATCTCCTATGCGTATACGAACTCTCTGCGAGCCTTCAAAGTATCGTATGTCTGCAAACCCATCCTGTAACCACTCAGCCTTTGCTACCCACCAGTCTGCTACGTATCTAACAAAGTAGTCTTGGTCGAGGAAGTTGCGTCCTTGTTGTCTTCTCCAGTCTGCTTCTGCAAGGAACTCAAATCCTGAGTATCGTCCGATGGTGGCTGCATCCCCGTACGTCTTCTCAGTGCCATCATAAAATACATTAGCTCTATTCTCATAGCCAAAACGCGCAATTTTGCGGACCCCAAGCGTAAGGCTGTAGTCAAATGGTGT
>CESB01148678.1_pt1 | contig 11926 bp, 13 predicted proteins | sample 531071 | NCBI WGS metagenome assembly CESB01 (sample SAMEA2621259, study PRJEB7988) | marine metagenome | biome: marine biome (ENVO:00000447); feature: surface water layer (ENVO:00002042); material: "saline water (ENVO:00002010), including plankton (ENVO:xxxxxxxx)" | depth 5 m | reverse complement strand
TCCTCCTCTTCCTCTTCTTCTTCCTCCTCTTCCTCTTCTTCTTCCTCAAATACTAGTACTTCTCCATGTTCTTCTTTTTTTACCCATTCACCATTTTTATCTTTTGTGTATGTAGTCTCAAAATATACAGGTGGTTTTATTTCTTCTTCTTGTTTTTTATATTTATTATTATTACTATCAGACCATAGTTTTTGATAAAATGGTGTAAGATTTTTCCACTCCTCAAATGTTAAATTTTTGTTTTCTATTATTTTACTAATATCATCAAAAGAAAATGGTTCATTCTTAATATTATCATCCTCTCCATCTTTAATATCAAAACTAGATACTTTTTTAATAGGTGTACAGGCATGTAACTCATCTATTTTATTAGGTTGGGGGATTTTTATTTTCAAATTTCCAGTGTCCAATTGTTGATAAGATTCTTCTTTAATGTAAATATTATCTGTGTCCATAGGTTCATCTGAAGTTAAATCAATAACATCAGGTTTCCATTTATATGAATATATAAAATCTTTTAATGCAGCATGTTTAGATTTAATTTTATTATATTTTTTTTTTAGTTTTTGATTTTCTTTTTTAAGACTTTTTACAATATCAAGATCATTGATAAGTGAATTAAGCAATGTATTTTCAGCAGACATATTATTTTTATTATAAAAGTAAATATCTTTTTAAATCAATTTTATAAAACCTTAAGGTATAGAAGAATGTTATCAATAGCACATAGAGGATTTTCACATAATTTTAAAGATAATTCATTTGAAGCATTTGATGCTGCAATAAAAAATAATTTTGATATGATAGAATTAGATATTCAATTAAATAAAGAGAATGAGATAGTAGTTTTTCATGACATTCATTTAAATTTTAAACAAATAAATGAATTAACACATCAAGAATGTAGAGATAATGATATACTAACGTTAGCAGATTTTTTTCATTACATAAATATTAAAGGCAAAAATATAAAAATTTATCTTGATATAAAAGGTAACGTAGAATGTGTAGATGTATTATATTGTTTTTTAAGTAACAATAAAAATATAATAAATTTTAATAATTTATATATAGCAGCATTTAATAGAAATTGCATATCAGTATTAAATGAAATAAAAAATGAACACAATGTAAAGATTGGATACATAACTTGTTCAAATTATAAAGAAAATGAGTATGAAAAAATATTAGAAGATCTAGATTTTATATCAGTTTATTGGGATGTATTAGATGAGAAACTAATAGAATATTGTAAAATGAATAATAAACAAGTGTATTCATTTACTTGTAAAAATTATTTCATACTGAACTATATGAAAAAATTTAAATTAGACGGTATAATAACAAATTTTCCAATTAATTAAATATCAAGATCCATCATATATCTTAATAAAAATGTAAATACAATGGCATGAATAAGAATACCTGCATATGTAGGACATCCTTTAGAATCACATATTTTTACTAAAGATCCTAATAACATATTAACAAGTTTGTAAGTCATTGGATTAACAATAATTAAAAAAAGAATAGTAGTATACAAAGTATATCTCCATTTATCGTTACCAGATGCTTTTTTTTCTAACATTTTACAGTGCTCTTTTTCTTGAGGTCCAGCTCCCATTTTATATATAATATAATTTAGAAATTATTTGAACCAAAAACAAAATCTACTTTTTCTAATAGGAAGAATTGTATTAGTATCACTATCAACCCTAAACCATCTAACTTTTTTTTTCTTATTTCTTAAATAATCTTCCATTGCAAGCATACTATTATCATCATTTAAACACCAAACACAGAACCCACCTTCTTCAATACAACTTGAACAAATATGCTTATCACACATATTACATATAGATATAGAATTATCATAGTTGCATGATTCACATAACATATTTATTAAATAATAATTTTTAATAAATATAAAAACAATAAAAAAAAATCAATTTTATAAAGAAGTCCAACTAGGAGGGAACATATCATACATTTCAACTTGTCTTTTTCGTTCCTTATGACCAAACCATTTATTAGGATAACAAACAAGTTTATAATTATAATCATTAAAAAAAGCACCCCACCAGCTAAAACTACTATTAGCAATAATATTATGATTACAACAAGACATTAAAATTAATTGTTGCCAATCAGGTATGTCATGCGGAACATTTGTAAATTCAAAATTAAAACTATCATGAGAATCAGTGAATTCTTTAATTTTTAAAATAATATCAGATACTCTATTAGAATCAGAAGATTCAAAAAATATTAAAAATTTTACATTTTTAGTAAGGTCTTTATGAATAATATGTTTAATCGCATTAATATAATATTCATCATCTAGAATTTCAAATACCCCATCAAGTGACAAATAATCACCAAATCTAAAATGTATTGATATAGTAATTATATTAGAATTATTAGAAATAAATAAATGTTTATAGTTATTGTAAACAATATCTTTAATAGAATCAAAATTGATTATTTTTAAAATGTCATTGAATTCAGAATTAAAATATTTATAACTCTGATAATAACCAAAAAGCATAGTATTATGATTTAAATTTCGAATCTCATTAAAATTATGATTTAATTCTCTATCTGTAAAATAATTCTGAATCATATTATTGTTAATTTGATTATTATTATAGGTAGTAAATGGTAATAATTTTTTTAGAAAAGTATTCCAATAGGTAGGTCTTTTTGTCATTCCTGGTGAATCTTCATAAAAAGGAAATATAAACTTTTTATTTTGTTTAATAGCAGTAGCAATGGTTGCAAAAATTTGAAACAATTGATTACCAAGACCACCCATAATATATGCCGAAATATAAGTATTTTTATCCATATCCATATTAGATATAAAAAAAAACTCTTTATATTTATTTTATTCCAAATTTTTCAGCAATAATTGTAGATTTAGTAGGACCTTTTTGTTTTTCACTTTGACGTTTTACTTTATAAGTTCCTAATGATTGCTTATTAGGGTTACCACAACCGTATATATCTGATACCATACCATCATTTTCTTCATGAAGTTCAGGTAAAGATTTAGTAAATGGTTTATTTAAGGTTACAAGCATATGATCAGATTTGAGTAATTTTCTATAATCCTTAATAGAAAGGTTACCAAAGAATTTATCCAGAGTATAAAAAGGATCTGGAGATGGCTTAATACTTTTATTATAATTATAAATCTTTGCATAATATTTATTTAAAAGATGATATCTTTCAAATTTTAGAGAATCATCGATATTTTCTTTTAATAAATATGCAGCAGCACATTCAGGTCTACAGAAAGAGCCATAACCAATTACAGAATCAGTATTATCATACATAGGTATATAACAAGTAGTATTATCAAAATCATAAGTGCACCAGAAACAAGCAGATTTTTTATCACAAATTTGATTTTTATACAATTGCATTTTAATAATTTTCAATTTTTGTTCTAATGTTTTTGAATCATTATCATCTATTATATTAATATCTGTTTGATTATCATTATTATTATTATTATCAAGATTATCTTGTGTATTTTCATAAGAAGAATAATTAATATTAGTATTATCAGAAAAATATTCAATATTAGGTGGAGCTTCAGGATTATAACTAATATTATTAGACAATGAAAATGTAGTGTTATTCAGGTCGCTTAAATAACATTTTAAATGTAGGATTACATTATTAATTTCAACTTGTTTTTCATTTGTATTATTTATCTTATTAATTAATTTACCACCTTTAGGTTTTCTTCCTCTTTTTTTTGGAACATTTACAGTAGTATCATTATCAAGAGAAGTATTATTATTAATGGTTGAATTATTTTCATTTTCTACGTAATTTTTAGGTTTTCTGCCTCTTTTTTTTTTAACTGGATTTTCAGAAGTTTTATCCATTTATAAAAAAAATATAACTATTTTTATTTAAATTGTTTAAATAAAATATAAAAGGCAATATCATACTAAGAATAACAATTTCTACATACAGTAGTATAATTATCGTTTCCAATAGAAATTTGTTCTTTTTCGTTACTTAAACGCTTAGAAAATATTGATTCTTTTCCACAACGACAAACACCTTTAAGTTTAACAACAGTATCACAATGCGGTATTAAATCTAGTATGTTTCCAATCTTTTTTTGTTTAAAATCTCCATCTAGACCACTTACAAATACAATCATACCATATTTATATACAAATATAGTAACCATTTTAATCAAATCTTCGAAAAATTGGGCTTCATTTATAAAAATGTATTTTGCATTAACAAAATCATCATTGTCATAAATTTCTCTTAGATTTTTCATAAATCTACAAGGAATTTTTAATTTATCATGAGAAACAAGAAATTGTTTAGATTCATCATATCTATTATCATAATCATGATTGATTACTATAGCAGTATCATCATTTATTTCATGATATTTATTAATAATAAATTTTGTTTTACCAGAAAACATTGGTCCAATTACAATGTGAAGTTCACCCATATATATATTTTTATAATAATTATAAATGTTAAGTTATTAAATCAATTTTATAATAAAAAATATAAAAGGTATTTATTAGAAAATACAAATGGAATTGAGTAAAAATATACCTTGGGTTGAAAAATATAGACCAGATAATTTTAATAAAATAGTACTAGACCCAATAAATAGAAGAATATTTGAAAATATAATAAAAACGAAATACTTTCCAAATTTATTATTTTATGGTCCACCAGGGACAGGAAAGACAACAACAATAATAAATCTAATAAAAGATTTTCAAGATAGAAAAAACAGTATATCTATAATTCATTTAAATGCTTCAGATGAAAGAGGAATTGATATAATTAGAAATCAAATAAATCAATTTGTAAATTCAAGAGGATTTTATGAAGATGAGATGAAATTTGTAGTACTAGATGAAGTTGATTACATGACAAAAAATGCACAATTAGCACTAAAATATTTATTACAATCTGGTTGTTATAATATTAGATTTTGTCTAATATGTAATTATATTAGCAAAATAGATGTGTCGTTAAAAGATGAATTTGTATGTATAAGATTTAATCAATTACCAAAAAGAGAAATATTAAATTTTTTGGAAAAAATATTAGATAATGAAAATATTAAACAAAATAATAAAATGTTAGAGTCGATACAATTGCATTTTAATTCTGATATAAGAAGTATGGTTAATTATATACAATTAAATCAAAATATAAATTGTTTAAATAATAATATATGTACAAATGATAATTTTGATAAATTAATAGAGATATTTAAAACAGAAAAATCGACAATTAATATAATTGAATACATAAACAATATGTCATTATTATTTAATCAAGATAAATTATATATAATAAAAAGATTTATGAATTATTTTATACGAAATAATAGAGACATAAAAAATATAAACAATTTATTGGATGATTTTGAACTACTAATACATAATAACAAATCATCAATACAGCACATATTGACATTTTTTATAAATATAATGAAAAAATATTACAATACAAATTAAAAAATTGATTTAAAGAAATTAAAAATATATATTTAAAAACAATGGAAGAATTAGACGATGAATGGGAAATGTTTTTAGATGATGAAAATCTAGTCAACACTAAAAATACGAATATAATTTACAAAAGCGATGAAGCACCAAAATGTCAAGATTTGTATATATCAACAAAAACAAGAGTTTTATATTTAAATCAACAAATAGATATAAATAATGTATTTTGGAATTTAAATGTTCGTCCATATGATGCATTAGAAAATTGCATTATAAAGAAACAAATGAAAATTGTATCAAATTCATTAGAAGAATTTAATGAATACAAAGAAAAGATAAAAAATATAAAATATTATAAAGAAAATATTATAAAACAGATTGATAACCCATCAGCAAGAAGAATAAAATTTAAAGATGAAAGAAAAATTACAGTAGGATTATCTAGAAAAGATATATTAAATTTTAGAGGAAAAATAAAAAATGCATTTTATAACTGTTTTGCAATAATAATTAGATATAAACAAAACATGGATTTTAAAGAAGTACATTTAAAAGTATTTAATACAGGAAAATTAGAAATACCAGGAATTGTTGATAATAATTTATTAGATAGTATAAAATCCATATTATTAGAAAATATGCAACCATATATTGATACAAAATTAAAATTCTTAGAATTAAAAGATGAAAATGTATTAATAAATTCAAATTTTAACTGTGGCTTCTTTATAAACAGAGAATTGTTACATAATATATTATTAACAAAATATAAAATAGAAACAGCTTTTGATCCATGTAGTTATCCTGGAATAAAATGTAAATATTACTTTAATAATAATAAAGAATTTTCAACATCTGAACAAACAGGAAACATTGATAAAGAAGATAATAATTTAAAAATGTCTGATCTTAACGAATCAATCAAGTATACTACTATATCAATTATGATATTCAGAACAGGTAGTTGTTTAATTGTAGGAAATTGTAATGAAAATGTATTAATGTTTGTTTATGATTTTATGAAAACTCTTTTGAAAGAAGAGTATTTATTAATAAGAGCCCCAACAGAGGAAAATACAAAAAAAACTAAAGAAATAAAAATTAAAAAACGAAAAATATTTGTAACTAACGATTATTATGAAACACTAACCAATAAACAAAGTCTTTAGTGTTTAATTTCTTATAATTATCTGTTAGTGTATCTTCATTTATATAAAATTTTTTTATTAAATTTACTAAATTATCATCTGTTTTTCTTCTTGATGATGTTAGCATTAAACATGTATTTAATATTACTTTATAATTATCTTCATCTGACATGTCTATCTTTTCTTTTAAAAGATTTACATATTTATTTATCAAATTAGCACTTTTATAATACTTTTTTATTATATTAATATTTCTTTTTATTTTTTCATTACACCCATCTATCCTTTGTTTACTATTTAAATTGAATAAATTATGTATAAATATATTAATTTGATTTATTAAATCCTTTATATCAATGTTCATCAAATTATTATTTTCATCATTTAATGATAATATGTTAGCTATTGAGTTTGTATCATCATTGTTAATTTCTCCTACTATTCTTTCGTATACAAATACTGATGTCTTTGTATAATCTATATCTAAATGCATTTCTGCTTCTTGTATCTGCTTTACATATTCTAAATAATAATAAAATGCTCTATGTGAATATAAATCAACTGTTACTAAATTCTTTTTAGTAATTAAAGTATATTCAAATATATTTTTTATTATATTTAGTCCATTTGATAAAAATAGACTGTGGTTATCTACTAAATTTAAGTTAACATAATTAGATATTGATTCAAAATATTCACTTACTATGTTTATATAATTTTCTGATATTGAAACGTCTATTTTTTCCATAATTATGAAATATATTTAGGAATTATTCTTAGAAAAATATATTAAATTATTTTTAAAAACAACTACTTAAAAGAAAAAATATGAATTATTAATATTAATGAGTGCAAATAATGAAGAACCTCAAACAGAAGGTGATGGATATAAACTCCCATCAGCACAATGTTTACAAAATGCAGCAAGATTAAGCGTTGTTGAAGATAAACCTATTATGTTAGATTATTGGTTAGATTCTGTTAAAACAGATAGTACTATTCTTATCGGTGTTAAATCCGATGATGAAAAATTATTAGTAAAAAGTGCTGAAGAATATACCAGTCCTATTTCAAAAATTTTTAAGGTATCAAATGAATTTATTATTATTACAGAAAATTCTCTTTATATTGTTAGTAAAGATATACCTAGTCGCAGAATTTCATCTTAAATTATATTTTAATAATTTATATAGTTAAAATATAAATGTACAATCTTTCACAACTCATCTCATTCATATATGCATATGCTTTTTCTAATGTATTCTTAGTATACTTTTTAAAATTGCCATTATTAATTAGTAATCAAAAAGAAATTATTAAAGAGTATTATGCACAAAACTTTAATTCTACTTTTTTTCTCGATTTTGTTTTAATTCTTGTCTATTTGTTAGTTGCTTGTTTTTTCGCTAATTTATTTAATGTACAAACTATACCTATGAAATTTATTATTGTTGTTCTTACTACTATTTTAATAACTGGATCTTTTATGTTATATTATACATCTAAAAAAAATGATGGTTCCTTTTGGAGTAGATGGTTTCACTTATCTGGATATAAAAGTGTTTTGTATGATATTATTCTTGTATCATTTGTATATTTAATCTATGAATATATTTATAACATTGCCGATAAAAAAACTATTTAATTTTTTATACAAGTTTATTTAAACATCCATATAATCCTGGTAAATAATTTAATCCATTCGGCCATTTTCCTGTTATTTCTCGTGTTTCTAAAGAACTTATTTTGCATCTTTCCTTTATTATTTTTTTTCTTTCTTTTATTATTTTTTTCCAAGTCCTTTGAATTATTCTCAGCCAATATGTTTTATCAATTATGCTAGAATAATAATTCTCTTGACCTTCATCATATACCCTTTTCACTTTTAATATGCCAGGGTTGCATTTATGTAACTCTGATATTTCATAATCAGGTGTTAAATACATATTAATATCATCAATATGATAAATCATAAAATTTTCTGGTGATACAGAAGAATGCAATAACCAAATATGTCTTTCTTTTCCATACACTTCATTTAAAGATAACCAATATGTTCCTATTACTATTTCACCTTCCTTTCTTTCCTCTTCGTCTTCCTGTGATAATATTTCTAATATTTCATTTATATAGTCATCATCATAATCAGATTCAGAATTATTTTCATATATTTCATTTACATCATTAAAATTATATTCATTTTGTAAAAACGGTGGCATTTTATTATATTTTATCTTTAAAAAAATATAATAATAATATTCAATTTTATAAGTAAAGACTTTGTGGAGTAACAACATATTTTAGTATTTTGCTCTCTATATTTTGCATTTTATTTGCTAATTCTATATAATTCATATTTAAACACATATTCAATATCTCTTTATTTACTGCGCATAATTTTAATAGTACTTTTACAAATTCTCCTGTCATTACTTGATAATGTTCATTTATTATTTCTTTTAAGTATATTTTGCATTCTTCTTCATTTTCACAATTTATCCATCCTTCTATCATATTTGGTACATCATAATTCTTTTCTTCATAATCTACACCACTATTATAAATATTATAATTGCCCTCTACTATGATATATCCATTTAATTCAAAATCTAATGATTTTACTATCTCTTCTATATTTCTGTTTAGATAATTCGCCACACTTGTCTTTGTTTCTATACTTGTTTTAACGTCTGTTAGAAATGATAATCCACTTATTATTTCTATATCAGAATATTTTTCAAATTTTTTTGTCTTTATAAATACATTTGTAAATACCATATTATTTATCTCATTTATATTACTACATGCTTTTCCTTTTTCTGTTAAAATATATTTATCATCATTCAATTCTATATATTTTTCATTCTTTAATAATGAACATATATTATTAGTTGTTTCATATACTGTTTTTTCTATTAAATTTATTTCTTGTTGTATTGTATTTAGTTTTATTTTTACTTCTTCTTGTTCTACATATATGTTATAATCATTCCTTATATTTTTATTTTCATTTTCCATTTTGTCTAATAATTTATTTATTTTTTTTTGTTGATTGCCTCTTGAATTTTGAAACTTATCTATATATTTTGAATATTCTTTCAATATACTTTCTTCTGTACTATATTTTTTTTCCATTGTCTCTTTAAAATATTCATATGTTCTATCATATTCTTTTTTTCTATCTACTATAAATTTATTTATTCTATCATTCATCATTGTTTTTTTTGAGAAATTTATTAACTCTTCACTTTTATCATTTTTTATTAAATTTAATATTAATGAATATGATATATGATATTTTGATACTAATGTTTGTGGTACTCCTCCCATTATTCTCTTATAATTTGATTTAAATGGCATTTCAAATAAATTATTACAATGAACTACATACCCTATTTTATCTAATCCTCGTCTTCCTGCTCTACCAGCCATTTGTGTGTATTCATGTGCATGTAATTCTCTTAATCCATTTCCATCAAACTTTTTAAGAGAGGGAAATATTGCTGTTTTTATTGGACAATCTAAACCTATTGCAAATGATTCTGTTGCAAATAATAATTTTATATATTTTTTTGATATCATTAATTCTACTATTTCTTTTAATACTGGTATCATTCCTGAATGATGAATTCCTATCCCTTTTTCTAATAATTTTACTAATTCTATATATTCTGGTAAATTCATATATTCATCACCATTTGGCAATTTTCTTAATATTATATCACATTCTTTCTTTACCATGTATGGTACTTTACTATCATCCTCCAATAAATTTGTTGTTATTTCATTTGCTGTGCTCTCTACTTGTTTTCTTGAAAATATAAATACTATTGCTGGTAACATCTCATTTTCCTTCAAATGCTTACACAAATTATTTATTACAAAGGATTTTTTTAGATATATATCTTTTTTCTTTGTTAGATCTAGTATATTTTTTATTTTATCTACATTTTCTTCATTAAATTTTCCATTTGCTGATTGTATTTCAATTATTTTATTTGTTGATTTTTTTATTTCATTTTCTAAATCTTTGTCTTTTAGTTTTTTATAAAATAATTCTAAGTTTGTTATATAACTATAATGTCCTAATGGAACTACTCTTTTATCTGTTGAACATAAATATACTATTTTTTCATTTGATTCCTTCTCACACCATTTTGCAAATTTCTCTGGTGACTCTATTGTTGCTGATAACATTATCATTTGAATGTGTAATGGTAACATTAATATTGTTTTTTCCCATACTTCTCCTCTATGTTCATCATTTATATAATGCACTTCATCAAATACAACACATCCTAGTTCATTTGTTATATCTATTTGAAAATCTAAATGTTTCCTTTCTGATTCTTCTTCATTCATATTGAATAAATAATTCATTAGTATTTCAGTTGTCATTATTAATACATCTGCTTCTGGATTCGTTTTTATATCTCCTGTAAATAAACCTATACTTAAATCTGGAAATTTATTTTTAAAATCATAAAATTTTTGATTTGATAATGCTTTTATTGGACTTGTATATATTATTTTTTTCTTTTTGTTTGTCATATATCTTATTGCAAATTCTGCTGGTAGTGTTTTTCCTGAACCTGTATGTGCTGTTACTAAACAATGATTCCCTGTTACTATTGCTTCTATTGCATATTTTTGAAAATCACTTAATTCAAATGAAAATTCTTCAAAATATTCATTGTATCTTGAATTTTTTTCATATTCTTCTTGACAAACTTTAACCATAATTTAATATTATTTATGTGTTTTTTTTAAATTATTTTATATTTCAATTTTACATATTATTTTATAAATAAATTATATATAATGAGTGTTGATAAATATTTTTATGTTACAATAGATAACGGTGTATATAATATTGCTGAAGGCTCATCAGCTAGTGCTGCCGAAAATAATTCAGGACAACCAAACTCTACTTTGAATTTAATCAAAGGTGAAACATATGAATTTAATCTAAGTACTATTAATGCTACTGATCATCCATTTAACATTGGACCTACTAATGATAACTCTGGTTCGGCATATAATATAACAGGACATGAGGATACAAATTTAACTATAACTTTTAATAGTTGGTTCACTATGATTGGTTATGAAAAAATACAATTGACTATAAAAGAAAATGCTACAATATCAAATATATATTATTTTTGTGGAAAACATAATAATATGGGTGGGCAAATAAATATTTTAGATGAAAGTCAACCTGAAGCAGAACCTGAAGCAGAACCTGAAGCAGAACCTGAAGCA
>CESB01019778.1_pt1 | contig 11927 bp, 15 predicted proteins | sample 531071 | NCBI WGS metagenome assembly CESB01 (sample SAMEA2621259, study PRJEB7988) | marine metagenome | biome: marine biome (ENVO:00000447); feature: surface water layer (ENVO:00002042); material: "saline water (ENVO:00002010), including plankton (ENVO:xxxxxxxx)" | depth 5 m | reverse complement strand
CTTAATAGATATAATTTATCTGAGTACACACCACCTTCTATTATTAATCATATTGAAAGTGGTATTCAAGGTCATATTGAAGAGTCTCCGAGTGAAATTGATAATTGCACCAATACAATTATATCTAGCAATAGACTATACAGAGAACAATTATTTTCTTTTGCTTCTGACCAAGGTTATCTTCCAATTATTATCCCAAGAGATATTACTGGAGAGGCTAAAAAAGAGGCATTATTTCTAATTGATTCTATTAATAAATACGTTACTGAATCAGATACTAACTCTCTTGCATTAATTTCTGGAGGAGAGACTGTGGTGAACATGAAAGGATCAGGTAAAGGTGGACGTAATCAAGAATTAGCCCTTTCTTTTTTACTAAATCATAATGATATTAAAACCAATAGAGAATGGATACTGCTATCAGTGGGAACTGATGGAATAGACGGCCCCACAGATGCTGCTGGAGGCATTATAGATTCAAACTCAATAAAAAAAATGAAAAAATCAAAACTTGATATTAATACCTATCTCGAAAACAATGATTCATATAATTATCTAGCTGATATTGACTCACTTTATGTAACAGGACCTTCAGGAACTAACGTAGCTGATATTCAGCTCATTCTTATAAAATAAAATTTATCTTTTTTTTGCCCAATCCTCAAATACTTCAATCGTATAATCTATATCTTTCTTTAAATGACTTGAAGAGAGAAACCCTGCTTCATACATAGAAGGCGCAAAGAAAACACCATTTTTTAACATATGGTTAAAAAAATCTATAAAAGTATCTTTAGATGTTTTGTTAATGTCATTTATATTTGATAATTTTGATTTAGTAAAATATATACCAAACATCCCTCCTTCTGAGTCTGCAGACATATCCAATCCATATTTTATAGATACCTGGTTAAATTTAGAAACTAGATAGCTTGTTTTTTTTGACAACTGTTCGAAATAGCCTTTTTCAGATATTATTGTCAGTGTTTTTAGTCCTGCTGCCATAGCTAAAGGATTTCCAGATAACGTTCCAGCTTGATAAATTTCCCCATTTGGTGCTACGCAATCCATTATCTCTCTCTTTCCACCAAAAGCTCCAACAGGTAATCCACCACCCAATACTTTCCCTAGCGTTGTAAGATCAGGTGAAATACCATATAGTCCTTGAGCGCCTGATATTGAAACTCTAAAACCAGTCATAACTTCGTCAAAAATAAGAACTATTTTATTTTTAGTACATATTTTTCTCAATTCTTGTAAAAACTTTTTTTGACTTCTTATAAAATTCATATTACCTGCAATTGGCTCAATAATTACCGAAGCAATATTTCCTTTATTAACAACTCTCTTAACAGCTTTTATATCGTTATATTCCAATGAAATGGTATTTTTGGCATTAGCTTTAGTGACACCTAATGAATCTGGAGTGCCTAATGTAGAGGCACCAGAACCGGCTTTAATTAAAAATGAGTCACAATGACCATGGTAACAACCATTAAATTTTATAATTTTATCTTTACCTGTATAACCCCTTGCTAGTCTGATCGCGCTCATTGTAGCCTCTGTACCGGAGTTTACCATTCGTATTTTTTCTATAGACTTATAAATTCGAGTTATTTTTTTTGCTATTAGTACTTCATTTTTACATGGTGCCCCATATGTTATACCATCCCTCATTGTTCTCTCTAGAACTCTAAGGATTCTATTATCAGCGTGTCCTAGTATTTGTGCTCCCCAAGAACCAACATAATCGATATACTTTTTATTATCTTCATCAATAAGATATTGACCTTTAGCTTTTTTTACAAAAAAAGGTTGAGAATTCACTGACGAAAATGCTCTAACTGGTGAATTTACGCCACCTGGAATATACTTGTTTGCCTCTTTAAATAAACTCTTTGAATTCTTCATTGTATAATTATTCTTTTAATATCTTTTATTTCTTTTCTTATTTCTTTGCTATTGAAAATTCCTGAAATCATGCTTACCATATCAGGCTTATATTTGATTAATTGCTTTACATTAGATTTATTAATTCCTCCAATTACACAAATTGGAATTCTAATTATCTTCTTTGCTTCTATTAAAATCGAATGTCTAACTATTATAGCAGAAGCCTTAGATTTTGTTGGGTACATTGCGCCAAAAGATACATAACTAGCATTATTATCCATTGAATATTTTGCTAACTCAATTGAATTATAACAAGATTTTCCAATTATAAATTCTTTTCCAAAATATTTCCTAGCTGATATAAGGTCTTTATCGTTTCTTCCTATATGCAAGCCGCTTATGTCAAACAATTTACATAAACTATAATCATCATTGATAATGAGTTTTACATTATTATCGATACAAATATTTGATATAGATTTTAATAAAAATCTTTTACGCCTGAAAGATAGAAATTTAGAGCGAAACTGAAACACATTTACTCCTGATTCCAAGACACTTCTTACCTGACTAAGATAATCAATATCAGATTTATATAAACTAGGAGTAATAGGGTAGAGACCTTTAAGTACTTTATTATGTTCCATAAATATTTATAACAAATTAATTGGGTTTATCATAGATTTATGAGAAACTACTGACATATTATGAAAAGATATCTTTGTTTAATTTGTGGATTAATTTATGATGAAGCTCATGGGTGGCCAGATGATGGTATTGAGCCTGGCACAAAGTGGGAAAATGTACCTGAAAACTGGGCATGTCCTGATTGTGGTGCTGGCAAAGAAGACTTTGATATGATTGAAATAACGTAGGTAACATTGTTCCTAAATATATCCTCTATAGATCGTAATACTTTAAAGATAGCCATACCTTTAATCATATCTAACATAACAATTCCCTTGGTTGGTTTTGTTGACAACGTTATGATGGGTCATCTTGGTTCTGTTATATATATCGGCGCTATTGGTGTAGGCGCTATTATTATCAGCTATATATTATTTAGTTTTGGTTTTATCAAATCTCTCACTACTGGTTTTGTCTCCCAACATAGTGGAAGTAAATCAGACCGAAAACTATTATTATCATTAGCCCATCTCACCCTAATAGCATCGTTTATTTCTATCGTAATAATTTTTTTTAGACAAGAAATAATATTTTTTTCATTAATGCTAATGGATCCGTCTTTTGAAGTCAGTCAAGGTGCTAAAATTTATCTAGATTATAGGATTTGGTCAGTCCCAGCTATATTTTATAGAGATATACTAATAGGCTATTACATCGGCTCTCAACAAACAAAAATTGCCATGGGCATCAGCATTACAGTTAACATTATTAATATATTATTAGATTATATATTTATTTTTTATTTAGGTTTTAGCATTGAGGGTGTGGCAATTGCATCACTAATTGCAGAGTATTCTGTGATTCTTTTTATTTTATACGCCTTTAAGACAGAAAAAATATTTTCCAGTATTTCGATTAGTTTTGATGATATTTTTGATTGGGGAAAAGTCAAAAGTAAATTAATCATTAATTCTGATATGTTTATCAGATCATTCCTTCTTATGACTATATTTGTATATTTTATGAGCATAGGTGCTAGTTATGGCAATGAAGTATTAGCAGCCAATACGATATTATTAAATTTCTTTTTTATTTTCTCTCATGGCATAGATGGTTTTGCACATTCAGCTGAAGTTCTTGTTGGAAATTCTATCGGGAAGAAAAATAAAAATATTCTTAATAGCTCAATATTTTCTACTGGTAAGTTATCAATTTATTTGATGATCTTTTATATAATATTTTTCATATTTTTTAGTCAAGATATAATTGCATTCATTACTAATAGTGAAATTGTTAATACTCTTTCCAATACTTATATGTTTTACATATATCTAATTTTTGTATTTGCAACAATTGCGTTCTGGCTTGATGGAGTCTTTATTGGATCTATCAAAGTAAAATTATTAAGAAATGTTATGGTTATATCAGGTGCATTATTCTTTTTATTAGAAACAACACTTTTAGGAGGGAATAATCACGGTCTATGGCTATCATTCTTAATCTTTTTTGGTCTGAGAAGTTTATTTTTGTCCATTATTCTGTATAAATATATTAAAAATAATAAGTTTCTAGAAAATTAACTTATACTGATTACAGTTTATAATATTTATGCTATATTGGGAAAAATTTGGTCAATAGAACCTTAAGGAGAGAGAAATCATGGTATTTGGATTATTCAAGAAAAAAGAGCCAGTTACAGTTACTGTAAAAGGTACTGGTGAAACATTTAAGTGTGAGCCAGGTCAATTATTAATGAAGGCTGCCTTTGCTGCGGATGTTAAATGGCCTCACTCATGTAAAGTTGGTAGTTGCGGATCATGCAGAGCAACTATAGTAGAAGGAGAAGGAGCATATCCATCTAGCCCATGCGACCCTACCGCATTACTTCATAAAGAAGAAATGGATAATGGAATGGTTATTGCTTGCCAATGGGTTCCAAGCACAGATATAACTGTAGATGTTGCAATAGGAACTGAAGGCGATAAGAGAGGCATGATCTAAATCTCTAAACATCTATAGTTGTTCAATAGATTTTAATACCGAGTTAGAAGATTTTTTAGCTAATTCATATGCATCCTTGTCTGAAGTATCAATAAGTTCTCCAAAATATAGTAAAACTTTAGTATTTTTTCTCCCCAAGCATCTTAGTGTTATTTTTAGAAGAGTTTGAGTTTTATCAGCCCAACATACGCTGCTATCTGAAGTCATATTCCGAGGATAATCTACTGGGTATCTTATGAATATAGATTGAAGATCACTATTAGTTTTTGAAATAGAATTGAATAGCTTACTATGGAACTTTCTTACCTTGATACCATCGCCGATTCGCCCCTCTGGGAAAAAAATAATATTTTTATCTTTTTCTATATAGTTTCTCATAATATTTATTACACTGTCGTTATCTTCTGTATCACCTCTTTTTATAAAAATGGTTCCCGTTTTACCAGCTAAATGACCTATAATTGGCCATGATTTGATTTCAGATTTAGCTACAAAATTTGATGGAATAATTGAATTTAAAACTATAATATCTAGAAAACTAATATGATTAGAAACAAAAGCATTTGCTTGTGTTGAGATTTTACCATCTGAGATAATTTTTAGACCAAATAGCATAATTAACACTTTCATCCAATATTGGCTGATTTTATGATGGATAGGTTTCAAGTTTGATATATTTATAGGATAGAAAAGTAAAATTATTAATCCAGCTGATATATGTATAATTAATAGTGGAAAACGAATAGTTAATAGAATTATTTTCATTGTTTAATGAACTCAATAAATTTATCTATACTTTCTATTGGGGCAGAACATACGTTGTCTTGACATATATATGCCGTGAAGGATCCTTTAGAAATTTTATCTGATAAACTTTTTACTCTAATCTCTTCATTATTAGCTATTAAATATATATTATCATTTATAGCGTCAGTCTTGTTGATTAAGTCTTGATTCAATTTTAAATCTTTTTTATCGCACCTTATTATAATCAGTCTTTTAGAAACTCTTGTTCTCGGCGCTGCCAGAAGCAAACTGCAATGTGAAAAACTCGATCTAGTTAATGAATCATGAGCTGATTTAAGTGCATTTTCTACAGCACTTATATACTTACTCTCACCTGTTAATTCATAAATCTCCATAAGAACATCAATTGCTACAGAGTTTCCAGATGGTAGCGATTCATCCATATAAGACTTGGGTCTATATATAAGTTTTTCATGATCTTTCGAGGTAAAATAAAAACCTCCATTATTTAAGTCTTGAAAATCATTTATTAATGTATCAACAAGCATTATTAAAAAAGAAAAAATACTATCATCCCATTCAATTTTTAATAGCTCCAAACATGATTTTGATAAAAATGCATAGTCATCAAGATATGCAGAAAAATATTCTCTATCATGATAGCAGGCATATAGTTTATTTTTTTTATACATATTATTTTTAATAAAAGTAAAAGATTTTTTTGCTGATTCATAATAATCTCTGTTTCCGCTTGCTTTATAGGCATTTATCATTCCTTCAATTACAAGTGAATTCCATGATACAAGTATTTTTTTATCAGTTGCGGGTCTTACTCTTTTCTCTCTCTCATTTAATAATTTTATACATATTTGATTAGCCTCTTCTAGATTCTCCTTATAATATGCCTCATTGGTTTTGGTTATATGTAGATGATATTCTCCTTCAAAATTTGGTCTGTCATATACTACAAATATTTCTTTAAATGCTTCTAACTCTTTTGAAGTTAATATCTTCTTAAGTTGTTCATCAGACCAAACATAAAACTTTCCTTCTTTATTTTCTGAGTCAGCATCAATTGTAGAATAATATCCCCCATTATCACTTTGCATCTCGTCTATAATCCAATCGCATGTTTTTGATAACCTATCTAGATAGATTATATTTCCAGTTTTTCTATATGCATTAGATAAGATACTAATCATTGGGCCATTGTCATATAGCATCTTCTCAAAGTGAGGTATCATCCAAAGCTCATCTACTGAGTATCTAAAAAATCCACCCTTTAGGTGATCATAAATACCAGAACAACACATTCTCATCAAAGTTAGATTTATGATAGCCAATGTATCTTTATCTCCACTTTCAAGACTTTTAATGAGAAAATCAAGATTATTTATGTGGGGAAATTTTGGAGCTGAACCAAACCCTCCATGAACTTTATCAATAGATGAGACCAACTCATTCTTTGCTGCCTCCAGTAATTCATCATCAATTATGTTTTTTGATTCTTTGGATTGGTTTAACTTGTTGAATATATCTTTAATCTGTACATTTTGTAATTCAATATCTTTTTTTTTGTCTCTATAAAAATCATTGACTCTATTTAAAATATCTTTAAATGATGGTAATCCATGTCTTTCTGTATCAGGAAAATATGTACCAGCAAAAAAGGGAATCTTTTTTGGAGTCATGAAGACTGTTAAAGGCCAACCTCCAGTCTTACCTGTAATGATGGTTTGAGACATTTGATAAATTTTATCTAAATCAGGTCTTTCTTCTTTATCTAGTTTAATATTGATAAAAAACTTATTCATAATATCAGCTGTAGCTTCATCTTCAAATGATTCATGAGCCATTACATGACACCAGTGACATGCAGAATAACCAATTGATAGAATTATTGGTTTGTCTTCCTTTTCCGCTTTATCGAATGCTTCTTTAGACCAAGGGTACCAGTCTACTGGATTATCTGCATGTTGCAGTAAGTAATCACTTTTCTCTTTATTTAATCTATTCATTATTTGATTTTATAGTATAGATTCATAGGCTATTATAATTATTATAATAATTCAATTTTAAATGATATATACACATAATATACATCCAGTCATGGTTTCAATAGGTTCAATCGATTTATATTGGTATGGAGCTATGTATGCAATTTCTTTTCTACTGATTGACTATATGATGAAGAGGGAGATAGTTATTAATACTGAATACAAATTTAGCTCAAGTTTTATTGATCATCTAGTTTTTATCTCAATAATATCTATTATTCTTGGTGGGCGCCTAGGATACGTTCTTTTTTATAATTTTGAATATTATAGTATAGATCCATTAAAAATATTATTTATTTGGGAAGGCGGCATGTCATTTCATGGTGCATTAATAGGTATTTGTATTAGTTTGTTTATCCTAAGTATTAATAATCAGATTAAGTTTTTCAAGCTTACAGATTTTTTGGTTATCTTTATTCCTATAGGATTATTTTTAGGAAGGATTGGTAACTTTATTAATTCTGAATTGTTCGGAGCTCCAACATATTCTAATTGGGGTGTAATCTTTCCTAGAGTTGATATGATTCCAAGACATCCATCTATGTTATACGAAGCATTTTTAGAGGGTATATTATTATTTCTTATACTCCTATTTATCAAAAAGAATAAGCCTGATACAGGAGTTTTAACATCTTCCTTTCTTTTGTTTTATGCATTCTTTAGATTTTGTGTAGAATTCGTCAGAGTACCAGATTCGCATATAGGATATTTATATTCTGGTTGGTTGACTATGGGTATGATTTTATCTATACCTATGTTTTTTGTCGGAATCTTAATATATTATTATTCAAAAAAGGGTAAGATGTAGTATGAAGCAATATCATGATTTACTTAAAGCTGTCTTAGCTAACGGAAATATTAAATCTGATAGAACAGGCACTGGAACCATATCATTATTTGGTTATCAAATGCGGTTTAATTTATCTGATGGCTTCCCCTTAGTAACTACAAAAAAAATTCATTTCAAATCTGTTGTTTATGAACTTTTATGGTTTTTAAAAGGAAGTACAAACATTGATTATTTAACAAAAAATAATATTAGAATTTGGGATGAATGGGCAGATGATGATGGTGAATTAGGCCCAATTTATGGTAATCAGTGGAGATCGTGGGGAACTTCGAACGGCGAAGATATAGATCAGATACAGCTTCTTATAGAAAATATCAAGAGTAATCCAGAATCTAGAAGGCATATAGTATCTGCATGGAATGTTGGTGATTTAGATAAAATGAAATTACCTCCATGTCACGTCTTGTTTCAATTCTATGTTCATGACAAAAAATTATCCTGTCAGCTTTATCAAAGAAGTGCAGATATATTTCTTGGAGTCCCATTTAATATTGCATCATATTCTTTGCTAACTATGATGATAGCAGATCAAGTTGGCCTGGGTTATGGAGAGTTCATTCATACACTAGGCGATGCCCATATATATCTAAATCATCAAGATCAGGTTAATCAACAACTTAATAGAATTATCAAGAAATTGCCGACTGTTAAAATAAACCGTGATGTCAAGTCTATTTTCGATTATGAATATAATGATTTTTCGCTAGAAGATTATAATCCAGATGATCATATAAAAGCTTCAGTATCAGTATGAAATCTATTATATCGATAATTGTTGCAATGGATAAAAATAATTTAATTGGTCAAAAAAGTCAGATACCATGGCATATCCCAAGCGAACTTAAACGTTTTAGATCTTTAACAATGGGTAAACCTATTGTTATGGGAAGAAAAACACATGAGTCTATAGGAAGGGTATTAGACGGTAGGGATAATATTGTTTTAACATCTAATAAAAGATATTTTAAACAAGGAGTAATTGTTTATAATAATTTAGAACAAATATTTAAAGACTTTTCTCACCATAAAGAAATTATTATAATTGGTGGGTCTGAAATCTATAAACATGCTTTCCCTTTTGTCAATAAACTATACATAACTTATGTAGAAGGTTCTTATTCAGGAGATACTTGGTTTCCAGAGTTCAGCCTTGAAAACTGGAACTTGGATTCTGTTGATAATCTAGAATGCGCAAAGAGTAAAATTAAGTATTCATCTAAGATATATACAAGAATTAGTGAATAACTCTGGGTATTGTAAGGACAAATTCAGGAATCTCCGCATCAAAGTAATTTTCTGAATCATTAATCATTTGATATGTGCCTTTCATTGTCCCAAGTGATGTCTCGAGAACAGTCCCGCTGGTATATTGATATTCACCGCCAGGGTTTATATATGGTTGGTCTCCAACAACGCCCTCTCCTTTAACATCTTGAACTTTACCATTTGCATCTTCTATTATCCAATGTCTTGATAATAGTTTGGCTCCGATATTACCTTTATTAACAATAGAGACGGTATATAGGAAATAAAACTTATTATTCTCAGGATCTGATTCTTGTTGTAGATAACTAGTGTCTATAGAAATGGAAATATTATTATTATCTTTTGACATAATTTATAAGCTAATTGATGTTAAACTATTCTTTATAGTCTAAGTTTAGACACATTAAGCTAACTTTGAAAGTAAAAAATGAATATTGAAGATTTAGATATCTATAAAAGTTTGATAAATAAGTTCAATCAAAATAAAAAAAAGGCTATTGATGGTCTCAATAAAGTTCAAAAAATATTAGATGCTGAATCTAAAGAGACCTCAGAAATGCTGGAAGTGTATAGGAGATATATGGCCGGTGAGAAACTTGATGCCAAGACTATATCTAAAGCAAACAACCAGTTTACTGATTTAATCAAAAATGCTGGATTACTAGGTGTATTTGCTTTACCAGGAGGTCTGGTTGCCATTGCTTTTTTGGTCAAACTAGGTAAAAAGTTCGGTATAGATATTTTGCCCAAAAGTTTTAAAGACTAATTATATATTGCCGCCTTTCTTTTGAATGCGTAAACCTAGGATTAAAGATGGTAATAAAAATATTACAAATAGACCAACAAATTGATAGAATCTATTAAGTTCAAATACATTCATTAAGCCTGCGGCTATTAAGTTAATCCAAATGTAAAAAAATAATAAAAATTTATCAGGATTTTTAACCCAAGTCATATGTTGTAACATTAGAGTGGTAGGTAATTTACCATGCAATCCGTAAAGAATCAGAATTACTAATAATGAGATAACAGTACTTATCACAATTGATTTCGCCAGTAGAATCGAAGTACCTACCGTGATTAGTAGATCATTTACAATTAGTAAGTAGTCTTCTGCCCATAGCCATATTAATAGAGTAGATAAAACCCCATATGTAAATGCTCTTACACCTTCAGGACTTATAGACTTCCACGGATCTCCCATAATATTATCTCCAAATTGTAATTTCTTTGTATTATAATTTAATTTTACTACTTTTAATAATCATCAATCAAATTTTATGTCTAAGGTTTATATTATAAGTGCTCCATCAGGAGCAGGAAAAACAAGTTTAGTCAAAGGAGCGTGTGAATCTATACCATTTGTCAAGCCATCTATATCTTATACCACAAGAAATGTAAGGGATTCAGAAATTGATGGAAGAGATTATTATTTTATAGATAGAGAAACATTTGATACAAAAATTAGGAATAATGATTTTCTCGAATTTCAAGATGTCTATGGAAATCTATATGGATCAACTCTAGAATCAGTTTTATCTATCACATCTACTGGTGCAGATGTAATACTTGAAATTGACTATCAAGGAATGTTAGCTGTAAAAAGCGTTTTACCAGACGCTATGTCAATCTATATAATTCCACCAAGCATTGATGCTCTTAAAGAAAGGTTAGAATATCGTGGGGAAGATGAGACAGAAGTAATAAATAAAAGAATGGCATCATCAGTAAAAGAGATGGATTATGCAAAATTTGCTGATTACGTCATAGTCAATGACGACTTTAACTATGCTCTAGATGCACTTAAGGGTATTATTATCTTTAATCATATAATGGATAGTGATCTGACGTGTTGGGCTAAAAAACTAATAAACCTTAATAAACCGCATTGTTTAAAAAGTTTTATCTGATACAATTACAACATTAATAAAAGGTAGAGTTATGGCTAGAATCACAATTGAAGACTGTCTCAAAAATATGGATAATGCATTTGATATTTGCGCCCTTGCAGGTAAAAGAGCAAAAGATCTAGCATCTGGAGCAGAGCCATTAATTGATTCTCAAGATAAACCGACAGTTATTGCTTTAAGAGAAATATCTGCAGGAAAGATTGGAATGGACTATTTTGAGATTAGTAATAAAGAGAAAATAGAGAGTCAGCTTTTTGGTGATGGCGTAAGCGAGGAGGAAGTAATTAACGAGTTATCCCAGCAAATAGAGGATATACCTTCAACCGAGGCTACAGCATCAACCGTTAATACCGAAGAAAGCACCTCTGAACAAATAGAAGCTGAGGACATTAGTTCCAATCATTCAGAAAATGAAACTGATGACGAAGTTGTTGAATCTACAGACGCTTCAAAACCAGAATAATTAACACCATTAGTATTAATGGAAAAAATAAAGACAACAAAGAATTCTCATGAATTCAATATATCAAGTAAAAAATATTTAGATTTTAAAAAAAAATTAAATAAATATTTAAA
>CESB01004029.1_pt1 | contig 11935 bp, 19 predicted proteins | sample 531071 | NCBI WGS metagenome assembly CESB01 (sample SAMEA2621259, study PRJEB7988) | marine metagenome | biome: marine biome (ENVO:00000447); feature: surface water layer (ENVO:00002042); material: "saline water (ENVO:00002010), including plankton (ENVO:xxxxxxxx)" | depth 5 m | reverse complement strand
CTAACTGCTGGACAGTCTGGTTCCATCTTCATTGTGCAAGATGGCACGGGCAGCCGTACAGGTGCCTGGGGTTCTTACTGGGACTTTGCTGCGGGGGCAGCACCCACGCTTACGACCGATGCTAACGCTATTGATCGCGTGGACTATGTCGTTCGCAGTTCTACTTCTATCCACACCGTATTTACAGGTAACTACTCATGAGTGTGATTGGAAGTAACGCCTTGGCCGGTGCTTCCGGTCAGGGTGGTGGTGGCTATGTAATTGAAAAGAGCCTTAGGTTTAATAACGACGACACGCCTTATCTGAATCGTACCCCGTCATCCGCTGGCAACCGTACAACATGGACCTGGAGTTCTTGGGTAAAACTATCGTCAATTCCTACCAGCAACCAGAATCTTTTTTCCAGTCTAGGCACAACTGGTAATCAGTTTTATGTTTATTTTAATACATCCTCTAAACTAATTATATCTGACTATGAGGCGTATGTTTACACAAGAGCTGAGCTTACGTCAAGTAGAGTTTTTCGGGATTTTAGTGGTTGGTATCATTTAGTAATTGTAATGGATTCTAGTCAGGCAACAGCAGCCGACAGGGTCAAACTTTATGTAAATGGTGTTCAAGAGACTTTAACCGGAACGCAGCCAAATCAAAATACCGAAGCTTTTTGGAATAACGCAAATGCACATTATATTGGCAGGCCACCCAACAATACGACTGATATATTTGATGGTTACCTAACCGACGTACATTTTGTCGACGGTCAAGCATTAGACCCCACATCATTCGGAGCCTATGACGACAACAACGTCTGGCAAGCAAAGGAGTACACCGGATCACACGGTACTAACGGGTTCCACCTTGACTTTGCTGATGGAAATGATATTGGCAATGATGCTGCAGGGTCTAATAACTGGACTGTCAACAATCTTACTGCAACCGGTGGCACTGTTAATTACGCTGAAGCTATAAGCGGTAGTCCTTATATCCCATTTAACGCTTTTTCAACTTCTTATATTAGCAACTATGTTAATACAAGTACCTGGGCTATAACAAATGCTGCGTGGGACGGTGCTTGGGATTCTTCTGGCAATACTAATGTTTTTACACCATCAGGTGGTATTGCTGTCTCTTCTTCTTTAATCGTTTATTACGGTAACTATAACAACGCTGCATCAACTACAACGTTAACTATTACCTATACGGATTCCAGTACGGAAACCGATACCTTTACCTCTGGTAGTAGTAACTGGATGGGTTCTTTTACCGCTAGTAATGCAGCAGGTAAAACAATTCAATCAATTCAAGTTGTTGGACCTAGTAGTGCTGCTTACCAGTCATTTGGTGGTTTTGTTATTGATGGTCAAATCTTGACATCGGCAAATCCCAATGCTGACATCTTACGTGACTCCCCAACCAACGGCGATGCAACTGCTGACATTGTCAGTGGTAACTATTGTACGTTTAATCCACTTGCTAACTATGGAACTCTTTCTGATGGTAACTTAAATGTTGCTCAAACCTCCGTAGCACATACCACTACATATGGAACGCTAGGCGTATCTTCTGGTAAATGGTACTGGGAGATTTACAAAGACGATGGTAATAATTATTCCGGTACTTCTGGTGGCATAGGTGTTGCAGCTACGGAATACACTGCTAATGGCAGCGGTTATTTAGGTTCTAACTACACTAACGTTGCTTATTTCCAAAGTGGTGTTCAGCTTTACGATGGCAGTGATGGCTATGAAAGCCTGACTACAGTTTTAGGCTCAGGAGAAGAGCATAAGAAAGGCACATGGATGCTTGCTTTTGATTTTGATTCAGGCAAAGGTTGGGTTGGCAAAAACGGCGTTTGGCTTAGCGATACCACTGCAGGCAACGAAGGAAACCCAGCAACTGGCGCAAATCCATGTTTTAACGCTTTCGTTTCTGGGGCTAATTATGTGCCTATGGTCGGAATGTACGCTAGCCAATCTTTTACTGCAAACTTTGGTGCTAGACCCTTCGCCTACACCGCCCCAAGCGGCTTTAAAGCACTTTGCACAACGAACCTTCCGACCCCGACGATTGCCGATGGTTCGACGGCATTTGATGCAGTTCTATACTCTGGTACTGGCAATGCTCAATCAATTACAGGGCTTGGATTTAGCCCGGATTTAGTTTGGACTAAAAATAGAGGTGCATCTGCATCACATGCTGTGTATGACAGTGTGCGCGGTGCCGGTGAACTTATTAGGACTAACGAAACTTCAGCGGAAGTAACTGTATCTTCTAGGTTTACATCATTCGATAGTAATGGTTTTTCAATCGGTAGTACTTCTACTGAAAACAATGCAAGTTCTAATACTTATGTAAGTTGGGCTTGGGACGCCGGATCATCAACGGTCAGCAACACTGACGGCGACATCACTTCTAGTGTTAGAGCAAACCAAACTGCTGGATTTTCAATCGTTAAGTGGACCTCACCAACATGGAGCGGCAGCCCTCAATCAGTAGGCCATGGTTTGAACGCTGCTCCAGCGTTTATTATTACTAAAGGACTGGAGAATGCAGGATCTTGGTATTGTTATCACAAAGATCTTGACGCCTCTAATCCTCAAACTAAATATATTTTATTAAATGATACTGGTGCCGCTGGCACTCTTGCCAATTCTTGGGGCACATCTGCTCCTGATAGTAATGTTTTCGGTGATCGTTTACTGGGTTGGTCTGAAGGGCAGGATGTAATCGCCTACTGTTTTTCACCTGTCAAAAATTATAGTGCGTTTGGTTCGTACATCGGCAACGGCAGTAACGATGGTCAACTTGTATACACCAACTTTAAGGTGAGGTATTTGCTAACCAAACCAGCATTTGCCGGTGGTGACTGGATGATTTGGGATGCTAAAAGAGAACCATTTAACGTAAACCCTAATACAATTCAAGCAAATGCTAGTGCAGCTGAGGCAGGTACTGGCGGTTACTCAGTAGATTTTCTGTCTAACGGATTCAAATTTAGGATGTACGGTAGCTCTTCTAATGCTTCTGGAGTTACATACATTTACGCCGCATTCGCTGAACACCCCTTCCAAGCCAATGGTGGACTTGCACGCTAATTAATTATTTATTATGCTTCAACTTAATGGACAAACCCTGCAATACGACAGGGCATTTACTCACGAAGGTATTTCTTATCCCTCTAATTGGCTGCGCTTGACCACTTTGGAAGAGAAGCAAGCCATTGGAATTGTAGAAGTAGCTAACAATACCCAATCTTGGGATCAACGTTTCTATTGGAGTGTTGATAACCCTAAGCAGTTGGAAGATGTTACTGATGACGATGGTAACACCACCACTGGTCTTAAGACTCTGTGGAAACAAAAGCAAAACGAAATTGCAGCATCACTACTTGCTCCGTCTGATTGGCGTGTAGTTAAAGCTGCAGAAGTCACTGCATACAGCGTTGAGTCTGAATGGCTCACATACCGCGCTGCAGTCCGCACTGCTTGCAACACACGTCAAACCGAAATTGACAACTGTGCAGACGTACCTGCTCTCAAAGAGTTGCTGTACGGCAGTGCACAGGTCCAACAAACTGATGATGATGGCAACACTGTCGTTGATGACGACGGCAACCCCGTCATGATCGCTAACCCTAATCGTGCCACTGAGTGGCCTACACCACTATGATTACTCTTATCCGTCCAATCCTTTTTTCGTTTATTAATTCTGAGAAGGTCAAGCGTCTTGTCGTTGATCTTCTTAAGAAACTCGCAGAACAAACAGACAACACTGTTGATGATGAGGCAGTAAAGTTTATCGAACGCGGTTTGTTCGGTGGACCCCTGGACTAATCCCCCATCATTTCCCTCTCTAACGCTTCCAGAAGCGCCTGTAATGCCTAAAGCGGTGTTAGAGGTACCAAGGGCTCAGCTACCTAGTTACAAGCCCCTTGTAGCCCCTCCTAACACCCTCAGGCCACCACCAGGTATTAAGGGAATAAATACAGAAGAGGAGCCTCCACAAGACGAAGAGGCTAACCCAGCAAAGTCTACCAAGCCTGCCTTGCCTAAAGAGGCACAGATAGTGGAGATTCCGTTTACGGATATTGAGGTACCTATGCCTACAACTACTATCATGACAACTGCAGCTACAACAGCGTTTATTTCTGTTGCCGCCACCCTAACTGCTACGTCTTTGTTCAAATACATTGTGATGCTACTTAAACCAGTATTCAAGCAAACATGGAGCAAGTTGACAAAAAAGAAGGAACCAAAGGTTTCTTAGAAAAAGTTAAGGAAAATACTGAGGATGAATTGCAAATCCTTGGTACCTTTGTTCGTTTAGGTGTCGTCGTATGGAGTGGTTTTATTATCACTCTTAACTATGTTGACCTACCTATGATTAAAAAGGGACAAAGTGGTGGTGATATAACCTTCGTTGCTAGTGTCTTTACAGGGGCGCTCGCTACGTTCGGATTGACTACATCTAATAACAAAACAAATCCCAAATCTCCTGAACCTAAAAAGAAAGAAGAATGAAACGTCTTATTTTGCTATTGATGTTAGCTAGCCCTGCTGCAGCTCAACAGGTTACACCTAACTTTACCCAGGGTAGTATGCAATCCACCACGACTACCACTGTGGACATTGATCGTACTATTACGACAAACATCTATGGTGGTAATTACAAGTCATGGTCTGGAACAAATGTAACCCCCAGCGGGGATATTCTCGATTCTGCAACAACCTATTCAGTGACAACCGCAGGCGAACAGTTTCAATTGGAAACGGTGGACAGAACAGCGGGGGTTGTAGAAAACATCGTAATCGACGAAGTTATCCAACAGCAATCTACCACTACCTCGCTGTCTGTCTTCTCTCAGTAAACCCAGCGTTTGCTAATAACGATCCTAGAGTTCAGAATACATCTAACCCAGTAGCTGCCGCTACGGGTAATGTAACAAATCAAGCCGTACAATTCCAAAACAATGGAGCACCATCTCGGCAATACTTCGCATCTAACAGCAGCTGTAACGGCGCTACGATGCAATTTAGCCCGTTTTACATGGGCAACGACACCATTCCTTTTGAAAATACTGGTTACGTTAGGAGTAACAACTTTGGTGCACAGCTCAATTTTAGTGTACCTTTGGATGGTGGGATGATTGAGCTATGTAAAAGCATAGCCAAAAAACACGAAGAAAAAATGCGTCTTGATTACGAACTTGTAAGGGCACTTAAGTGTACCGAAATCATGAAAGCTGGGTTTATGTTTAGACCTGGTTCTCGTGTAGAAGTTTTATGTCATGACATTGTACCCATAGTGGCAGTAGAAAATGAGTGAAGCACTTGTTAGCATAGCTGTTGCAGTCGTCGCGGGTGGCGCTGCCCTAAATAATAGATTACACAATCGAATAAATAGCGTGCATGAGCGCATCAGCGCACTCGACCGTAGACTTGATGGCATTGAGCTGACTGTTGCTTCTGACTATGTTAAAAAGGCTGAGCTAGCTGAATTACTTAGTCGCATGGAAGATCACATGGTACGCATTGAAAACAAATTAGATCAAATAGTTCTTAAAAATACTTAATTATGTCTTATCAACTTGTAGACACCTTTACAGGTGTTGTTCTCAGCGATTTTGCTAAAAAAGCAGAGGCTGAGAAGCAGCTCGGCAGAATGTACAATGAGCCTGGTGAAACTCGTTACGAGATTAAATCTACCCGTACTAAAAAAGTAGTGGAAGAAGTTAATGTCGAAGAAGAAAGCGACTGAAGACCAGTTTAACGAGCTGCATAACTTGGTTACTAAGGAGTTCCTTTCCCGTATTAAATCAGGTGAGGCTACTACTCAAGACCTTAAAGCAGCTTGTGACTGGCTCAAAACTAATGACATCAGTGGTGTCGCCTTTGACGGTAACCCACTTGATAAGCTTGCAGCAGTAATGCCTACTGTTGATCCTGAAATTGTACAGCGCAAACTCTATGGCACGAAGCTCTAAGCACAGCGGCGCTAAGTACGCTAACGGTAACTACAAGTCGTACCAAAAAAAGTACGACGCTAGCAAAATGCAGATCAAAAAAAGAACTGCATTAAACAAAGAAAACAGAAAACGGGGAACTTATGGTAATGGTGACGGTAAAGATGTTTCACACAAAAAGAATGGTAAAACATTCCTTGAAAAAGCATCTAAAAACCGAGCACGTAAAGGCCGAGCATGACCCCGTTACTTCCAACTCCTGACGATTACCTCTACAACTTAATAGTTATGACCTCTCCAGAAGCCAAGCGCCTGTGGAGGCGCTCTATTAAGGAACATTTTGACCATACATGTATTTATTGCGGAAAAACTTATGACCTTAGTCAGTTATCTATCGATCATGTTCATCCTAGGGCTCGTGGTGGGCAGGATGTCGCAACGAATGTCGTATGTGCCTGCACCCGTTGTAATCAGGAGAAAGGAAGTGCCCCCGTCCTGGATTGGATGAGGGACAAATTTGGAGTCAATAGGCTCCGTGAAAAAATTCTTATGGAGCATATTACTTAATGGATAAAGAGCTTTACGATTTAAAAAATTGGGCTATTGAAACACTAAAAGAATACAAAGCAGAACTTTTAGTTAGAAAACAAGTTACTGGAAAACCTCCAAGCGCACTGAAAAAAGTAGACCGTTTTTTAAATGCACTGGCTGTCGATACGTCTGGTACTTATGCAGACATGATTGACGATGCCCGTCGTAAGGGTCTCAGTCAAAAAGAATTTGCTAATATGGGCAGGAATCTGGAAGAACGTATTATGAACTCATTTAGGGTTCTTCCTGATGACCCTGCTCATCACATGTATTCATTACGTACTGCTGGCGACCTTGTTCAAAATGTAGAACCAGGTGTCAGAGAAATGGGTCTACAAATTTTAAGGGATGAAGGCTATGTTCTTGGCAATGTTCGAGAAAATTTAACCAGTCTTGCTGAAGCTACTCACCAAGGTAGAGCTGGTAAAGGTGCAGAATTGAAAGCATTAGGTCAAATTAGTGTAGACAAAACTAAGATGGCTATTGCTCACCCTAGAGGTACTAGTGATCCTCTAATTAGCCGCACTATTGATTTTAAAAATATCAAAACACCTGAAGACTTTGCTAATGCATATAGGCCGCTACTAGAGCAACAAAAGAAAGATCTTGCAGACGTTTTAAAACCAGGTGGTCCGGAGGCTTCACGTCGTCAAATTGTTACTTCTTATGTTGCAGAACAAGGTGGTCCTGAAGATATTTTTGGTCTTGGGCGATCACAAGCTGAAGTAAAAACTGGTAAAGATATTATTAGAAAAGCACCTGGTGTAATGCAACGTTCTTACCAGGCAATTAAAGACAAAGGTAGCTTCCGTTTGTCTTTTCTACCTCTTGGTGGTGAAGAAGCTGTTAAAGCTGTTGTAAAAAATCCAGCAGGCGCTTTTATGGGCGCTGCTACTGCAATCCAACCAGAAGCAGTTACAGCTGCAATTCAAGGTAATTACGAAGAAGCAGCTAAAACTACCGTGGCTGGTGCAGGTTTCGGTGCAGCAGTGCAACAAACTCTTACTAAAGCTCCGGTTCTTGATAAAGCAAGGGTTGTATCAGCTTTAGGACGTGCACCAGGACTGCTTAAATTTGGCGGTGCGGCTGCTAGATTTTTAGCTGGACCTGTTGGTATCGGTTATACAGGACTAGAGCTGATTGATGCAGCAACCAAAGGTATTACTGGTAAAGGTATCTTTGAACCATCAGATAAGCCTGTAACCGACGAAGACCTTGAATTCAGTACAATGTAACCTATGACCCACCCAATTTTTGTTACAGGACCACAGCGGTCAGGCACCCGCCTGGCTGCTCAGATTATAGCTAGACAAACAGGAAGAACGTTTGTTGATGAGCTTGATTATAACCCTGACATACCTATGAACAGTGTTATTCAAGCTCCTTTCCTGTTAAAGGCTGTTATCGAACTATCATTTATGTTTCCTACAGCTGAATTTGCTTTTATGTACCGCAATGTCGATGATATTGTAAAAAGCATGGAGCATATTGAATGGTATAAAGATTACATAAATGATTCTAATTTTTACCTTGAGTATGTCGAGCATTCCTACAGATACATCGATTTTTTAAAGAAAGAACTAGATGCTAGTCGGTGGTTTGACATACGCTATGAATTTCTTGCACAAGACCCATTGTTTGTCAAAGATCGGTCTAATTTTACAGTAAAACAATATCTACCCGATAAACCTGATGGACCCGAAACCTGGAGAAACGATGAATACGCTAGAACTGTTAAAAAATGACTTTAAGCTCTTCCTACAAGCTTTGTGGGCGGAGCTAGATCTACCCAATCCTACACGTGCGCAATATGCTATCGCAGACTATCTTCAACATGGACCTAAGCGTCTTCAGATACAGGCTTTCCGTGGAGTTGGTAAGTCGTGGATCACAGGCGCATTTGTTCTCTGGACTCTCTTTAACGATTCAGAGCGAAAGATTATGATTATCTCCGCGTCTAAAGAACGTGCAGATAACATGTCCATCTTCCTACAAAAACTTATTATTGAAACGCCATGGCTTTCTCATTTACGACCGACTGGAGACGATGCAAGGTGGAGCAGGGTAAGCTTCGATGTGAAGTGCTCACCCCACCAAGCGCCAAGCGTAAAGTCGGTGGGCATCACTGGACAGCTGACCGGAAGCCGCGCAGATTTAATGATTCTAGACGACATTGAAGTTCCTGGCAACTCAATGACGGAGTTAATGAGAGAGAAGCTCCTACAACTTTGTACAGAAGCTGAGTCTATCCTTACACCAAAAGATGACTCACGTATTATGTACTTAGGTACTCCTCAGACTACATTTACCGTCTACAAACGTCTCGCTGAGCGGTCATACAAGCCCTTTGTATGGCCTGCTAGGTATCCACGTAAGACAAGCAATTACGAAGGTCTCCTAGCGCCTCAGCTGGTCGAAGACATCGAAAGCGGTGCTGATAAATGGGACGTAACAGATGACCGCTTTAATAATGAAGACCTGATTGAACGTGAAGCGTCAATGGGTCGTAGCAACTTTATGTTGCAGTTCATGCTCGACACCTCACTTAGTGATGCTGACAAATTTCCTCTCAAATGTGCGGACCTTATCGTTACCTCTGTTAACCCTAAGTCTGCTCCTGAGTCCGTCATCTGGTGCTCAGACCCAAAAAACGTTATCAAGGAACTCCCCACTGTCGGACTACCTGGAGATTATTTCTACAGTCCAATGCAGCTCCAAGGAGAATGGGGTGATTACGCTGAGACAATCTGCTCTATTGACCCGTCGGGTCGTGGATCGGATGAAACGACAGCAGCTTATCTCTCCCAACGTAACGGTATCCTGTACTTGCACGAAATGCGTGCTTACCGAGACGGATACTCAGACAAAACATTACTGGACATTTTAAAAGGTTGTAAAAAGTATGAAGCGACTAAGCTTGTTATTGAAACTAACTTTGGCGACGGTATTGTTAGCGAGTTGTTCCGCAAACATCTTCAACAAACAAATCAAAGATGCGATGTTGAAGAAGTCCGAGCAACTGTTAGAAAAGAAGATCGAATCATCGATTCCCTTGAACCCGTCCTCAATCAACACCGACTCGTTATCGACAAGTCCGTTATCGAGTGGGACTTCCGGTCTAACCCCGACGAAGCTCCTGAACGTCGATTGATGTACATGTTGTTCTACCAAATGAGTAGAATGTGTCGTGAGAAAGGTGCAGTTAAACATGACGACAGAATTGACTGCCTTGCTCAAGGTGTTAAGTACTTTACAGATGCTATGGGTATCTCAGCCCAGGAAGCTATCAAAGAACGTAAACGTGTTGAGTGGAATGCTATGCTGCAAGAGTTTTTTGACGACCCTCAATCCTCTGCAAATCACATGGTTTTGGGTATGAATTACGACCAAAGACAGCAATCTAAAGGGGGTGGTAAGAACTCAGTTCCTAACTGGGTTTAAGTAGAGCCGACCCTTATACAGGAGAAGGGAAGGGTGGACCCGACTTCTGCGAAGGAAGGAACTCGTGTCTAACGACACTCCTTCCTTCTTTTATCTGATGATTCGTTTCCGTACTCATCTTATAAATACTACCACCAACTACGTTAACCACCTCTTACATGTATCATACAGTATCATTAGTACACACCACCCCGGATGCTGAACAACTTATAGCCTATATGGCTCGTGTATCTAACCCTGATAACCAGGATAACCCCAAGTCAGAACGTTTGATTAGGTACTTAATTAAACATAAACATTGGTCACCGTTTGAGATGGTGAATATGTGCGTACAGATAGAGACAACCCGAAGTGTTGCTGCTCAAATCTTACGTCACCGTAGCTTTAGCTTCCAAGAGTTTTCCCAACGGTACGCTCAAGTGACGGAACCTGCGCTTATCCCTAAGCTTAGACGGCAAGATACTAAGAATAGACAGAATAGTATTGATAACTTAGATCCTGTTACTGTTGATGAGTTTAATATCAAGATGAATAGCTTGTTTGAGCTTAGTGAGAGCCTGTATAACGAAATGTTAGCAGCTGGTGTAGCTAAAGAGTGTGCAAGAGACATCTTACCCCTCTCAACACCCACTAAACTCTATATGAACGGTACCCTGCGGTCTTGGTTGCACTATTGTGACCTCAGATGCGCTAATGGTACCCAATATGAGCATAAACTTATTGCAGATCAGGTTAAAGGCTTGATTGATCAGGAGTTTCCCACCATTTATGCAGCTATGTTCTGCTAAACACATGTTTTTACTTAATATGCTGATTGTCGGACTGGTTGAAACCGGTCCAGACACTTTTTTACTGCAGTTACAGGCGGAAACCGGAGAGGTTATAGAGTATACCCTGTCGAAAAATGACAGAAATTTGTGAACCCTCTTTTTATTGAGAATGATTCTCATTTACCCCCAATGGGGTGCCGTTGTGCCACTTTTTTTTCTGCCGCTCGCTGCGCTCGCTTCCTCTGCGCTGTGATATACTGCGCTCCGCCGCGCCAACCGGTGGGTGTGGGGAGCGAGCGCGTAGCGCGAGCGGGATGCTGCGTGTTGCAGTTATTGAGAACGATTCTCAAAACATCTGTCTGCGCATATTAGCGTATCTTATCAACAATGATAAGCAGTGCTAATCGTAGAACGCTTGACATGTGCGGTGATGCATGCCATACTATATGCATACCAACGGAGGAACACTGACTAAACTAAAAGACACAACATTTGTACTTGGTAGTAAACCAATGCGTGCGTTGCTATGGTGTAACACAGTGCCAAAAGGTAAGCGTAACAAACCAGCTAAGATCAATGGCATTCAGCATCATGAAATCAGCAACAGCGTAGAACACACGTACTACCAACCTGTTCAATGAACCAATGTTACAAGTGTCCACCATTGCTTGACTTCCACGCCAATCCGTGCCATACTAACAGTATGAAAAACAAACAACCAATCCGCTTCAACTCACAAGGTGTGTACGCTTCTGATTCTCGCCTTGCTAGCATTGCTGCTGAGTGCATCGCTGCCGAGCGTGCTGCTACTGCTGCTCGTCGTGCTGCTCTTGCTGCCGGTGCGCAGGAATCCACCTGGTTAGTCAACTGGTGAACTGTCCACTAGCTCTTGACTTCTCACTCATTCTCTGCCATACTTAACGCATGACTTACACACGCACTCAACTCATCTCAGCATTACAGCATGAGTATGAGTATCTTATCCACGATGACTTCGATCCTGACACTGACATGTCAGCTGAGCAGCATCTAGAGTACCTCGGTTGTCTGTCTGATTCTGAGCTTATTGCTGAGACTTGCACTGACGACACCTATACTCTCGACGAGTTCATGCACAACCACGGTTGATCGTTACACAGAGTGCATACGTGCATTCTCTGTAGCTATCATT
>CESB01126870.1_pt1 | contig 11997 bp, 12 predicted proteins | sample 531071 | NCBI WGS metagenome assembly CESB01 (sample SAMEA2621259, study PRJEB7988) | marine metagenome | biome: marine biome (ENVO:00000447); feature: surface water layer (ENVO:00002042); material: "saline water (ENVO:00002010), including plankton (ENVO:xxxxxxxx)" | depth 5 m | reverse complement strand
GTTCTGGTTCTGGTTCTGGTTCTGGTTCTGGTTCTGGTTCTGGTTCTCCTTCTGGCTCTGATTCAGGTTCAGGCATTATAATATCTATAGAATCTATTAAAGATTCTATTATAGGCTCGACTGAATCTTGAATATCAATAGTAGTCGGTATACTAATTGAATTTAGATTTGTAGATTCTTGAAATTGTGTATTAGTAATGTTTGTTGAATCATTTTCATCATCAGAAGAGCTTGATGAAGTAGAAACTTCCATATAGTAATAATAATGATAGTATATTTAAATATTTTTAATAAATTATTTATAAAATTGATATAATATTATATTACAATTATTAATAATAAAAAATGATAAAAAGCATTAAAAAAGCATTAAACAATTTTAATAGTTGGAGAAACATTTATAAACGACCAATGCCTTTAGGTAGATGGAAACCAATATACGACGAAAGAGTAAATGAAAGAGTAGATAGAGCAACAGAAGATCACTGTGGACCATGTGGTCAATTATATTTAAATAAAGAAGAAAAAAAATCAAATAATAAAATTAAAAATAGATAAACAATAGTTTAGTAAAAAATAATTAAATATAAACTAATCTTTTTTTGTTAGCATATAAGCTTTAAATCTAAAAAAAATATATTATTTTCTTAAAAAATAATATGTGAAATATAATTATGAAAGGATATAGTTTAGACGTTAGTGACAATTCTAATGTAAAACAACCAAAAAAAAGAGGACGTAAACCGAAAAAACAGGTTGAAAAAGAATTGTTAAAGGGATATTATTTCGACATGGAAACAATGAATGAGAATTATTCTGAAGATTATAGTATTTATAAAAATATGGAAATGTTATCAAACTATGAAAAAGAAGAATTTGAAAAAAAATTTACAAAACCAAAAAATGATTCCCAAACTGAATATCTAAAACTACTAAAAAATAAAAATAAAAAAATAATAATATCAACTGGTCCTGCAGGGACAGGTAAAACATTATTTGCGACAGAGCAAGGTATAAAAAATTTTTTAGTAAATAAATATGAAAAAATAATATTTACAAGACCAAGTGTGAGTGTGGACGAAGAATTAGGATTTTTGCCAGGGACATTAGAAGACAAAATGGCACCATGGATTAGACCAATATACGATATTTTGTATAATTTTCTTTCGGTAAAAGAAGTAACACAAATGGTAGAAGAGAAGTATATAGAAATAGCACCATTAGGTTTTATGAGAGGAAGAACATTTAAAAATAGTTGGATAATAGCAGATGAAATGCAAAATTCAACAGTATCACAAATGAAAATGTTACTAACAAGATTAGGAGAAAATTCAAGAATAGTTATAACTGGAGATTTAGAACAACATGATAGAAAGGATGGAATAAATGGTTTAGAAGATTTTTTAAATAAATTCAAAAAGAAGAGATCAAATAGTATATCTAGTGTAGAATTTGGAGTAAGTGATATACAAAGAGAGAAAATAGTACAAGAAGTTTTAGATATTTATAGCAATGAGAAAATTCCAGAAACATATTTAGATTGTAGTGGAAATATTGATTGTAGCGGAAATACAACAAAATAAATATTTTTTATATTCATTAATTATATATATAAAAGAAGATGGCAAGAAAATTAAAAGGAGGAAATATTTTTCTAAAAAATAAAATAGTGTTATATTTATTTTTGTTTATTGCACTAATAGATACATATAATCATTTATTAAATAACGATACAAAAACATTATTTTTACTTGTATTAGCAGGTTATGTTACATCGTTTTTTACTGATAATATGACAATAATATTAGTAATAGCATTAGTTGTATCAAATATATATAAAAACGGCATTAAATATTACGAAAGTTTTAAAGCAGGAGATATTCCAATTAATGATGTACCAATAGAAGAAGCATTTGAATCAGGATCAGGAGATAAAAGTCCACTAGATGAAGAAGATATGGATCCAGAAGATATGAAAGAAGGTGGATTGGATACATTTGATAATAAAGATACAAAACAACAATTAGAAGATGCAGAAAAATTAGCAGGTTTACAAGATAAAATGCTTAATAATTTAAAAGAATTGACACCTTTGGTAAAAGAAATGGAAGGATTTGCATCAAATTTATCAAAAGGAAAATCAGCAAAAGATATCGAAAAAGTAATAAAGGCCCTTGAAAAAGCAAAAAAATAAATAAATTTATATAATATGTTATAAATATAATATATAAAATGAATCTTATTAAAAATAATAAATTGATTATCAAAATACTTGGATTAATAATATTATTAATATCTTTTGATATATATTTTGATTATTATTATACAGATTATGTAAAAGAACAACTTGATGAATTTTTAATATATTTAGGTTTAAAAGAAAGACCAAAAGAAGAACCTTTTTTAGGTATGATTATTAGTATTTTAGGTTCTGTAGGAATGACAGTAGGAATGGCAGTAACAGCAGTACTTTTTATAACTCTAGCAACAAAATGGGTAATTAATTTGGGAATTGGTATAGGAGAGGCTATTTTAGGAAGTTTATTAACAACAATAAAGGGTTCATTTCAAATAGCATTAGGTATACCTGATCTAGGAATATTTGTATTATATATCGTAAGATGGATAATAGATCATATAATATGTTTTATGCAACTAATATTTTCTCTACCTTATTGTATTTTCTTTTATATAGTAGCATTAGTAGGTCAAGTTCTTTATCTCCCTTTCAGGGCATTCTTTTACATTTGCTATATAATGGGAATTAAAAAGATTTATAAATATGTTGATAAATTTTGGCAAAAGGTTTATGATACAGATGAATGGATATTTACTTATGTAATGCCTATTCATTTTGCTCATTTTCCCCAATCTGTTCGTGATAAATGTTTTACATGTGTTAGATTAAAAATGGATTCTGTTGGAACTAAATATATGCCTGTTCATAAACGTTTTGGTGAAACATTACCAAGATACGTAAGAAACGATGTAAGAATGATGGGTCGTGGATTTTCCAGAATTATTCAATCATTTACAAAATTTCCATAATTTTATATATTTTTATAATTAAAATATATAATGCCAAAGAAGAATATTACATATGGTGGCAATTCAACATACAATCTTTTGTTTTTTTTATTATTTATAGCTATTTTCTATATTTTCTACTTGTTATTACAAAAAAATTCAGTTAATGTTAATTATCCTGCAAATAATACATTATTAGATTTAGGCGTTAATGGAAATTCTGATTGTAACTCTAAATTTAATAATATTTGTAGCCCGCCTTTAAAAACTAATGAATATGCTGCAGAAATGATTAATAATAAACAAAATTATTCTCAATCTATTCCTGTTAATATCGAAACCAGAGGTACAGGAAGCAATTATCAACAAATTGGTATTTTAACACAAAATAAAAATAATGGTGTTGATAATCTTATTCTCCCTTTAATGGGAAGAAGAACTCAGGCTGGTCGTGATAAATGGCAATTTTATTCAACATCTAACACTGGTCATTTAAGTTCTAAATTGCCTATTAGCATTAATGGCAAAAGTTGCACAAGTGAATATGGTTGTGATGATATATACAATGGTGATACTGTTTATGTAGAAGGTTATAACGATATTTTTAATGTAACCAAATATGAAAATGATACTTTAAGATATATACCATCTATTTAAAATATAATTTATTGTTATTTTATATATATATATATTAAATAATGTCTGGTGGTAATAATCATATTAAATTAGATGATGGTTCATATTTAAATGGTCAAGGATATACTCCAAATTCAGAAAAAGAATATAAAATAGAATATACATTCCCAGAAACTGATATTTTTAGTAGTGAAGTTCAAAACTTAGATGATAGAATTACATTAAATTATAGTTCATCTGATACTTATCCTAACTTAATTTTAAAAGATTATGTTAATTATTCTGCACATGAAATAACATTTGTTAAATTAATTCATAACATTTTTCCTGGTTTAACTGAACATACAAATTCTGATGACGATAATGATGGACCCAAGATTATTGGAGAAATGGTGGTTAGAATGAGTCCTCTTACAAATGCCACTGAACCTCTTTACTTATGTTTTCTTCTTAAGAAATCTAATTCTGAAACTAATTCTAATACTATTGATAAAATTATTAACATGTCTGTTACTGCTGATAATATGGAAAAAGTTAGAATTAGTGATGATATACCTAAACAAATTAATCAACCTGCTACTGCTGTAACTTATAGTAGCAATGGTACAGGAAATACCACTAATAAAGTTATTGTTTTTATTACACCTATATTGATTAATAATAATAGTGTTGATATTTTAAATGCTCTAAATCAGTATACATTTGAGGATAAATTTTATGGTACCTATCAAAACTTACCTAACGATGATACTATTGCTGGTGATCTTAAAACATATATTTTACATGAACCTAAATTTGTTATGAAATCTAATGCTGAAAATGATATTTATATTGATTGTAATCCTAGTGGTGAAACTGATGAAACTATTGCTGCATATAATGTTCCTATCAATAGTGCTTATACAGAAGGTAAAACAAAAGATGATATTAGAAATAATGCTATTTCACTTAGCATTTTCGTTCTTTTATTTGCTGCCGTTTATTTTTTTGCACCAAGTCTTTATTTTTATATAGTTTACAAAAAAATGGTTCTTAAAAATACTTTTCAAAATATTAACGACAAAGCTAGTTTTATTAGAAATGTGGATTTTTCTTCTCTTGTTCTTCTTATTGCTTTATTTGTATATCTTATTACTTCTAATAATAGTCTAGCTATTTCTTATGCTATTTATTATTTATTTATATTAGGCCTTTCTGTAATGTTAATTATTAGTAATAAGACTAATAATCCTGATTGGCAAAAAGTTATTAATTATAATGATAATGATATTAAATTTCAATATTCTGGATTTGCTCCTCAAGAAATTTTTGATAAAAATGGATTAATATATTTATTCTTGTCTATCATTGCTTATCCTGTATATAATGTTAGTGCTAAAAAATTAAATATACCTATCTTAGTAGCTAATGGATTATTCCTTGCATTTTACTTTATCTACCTTTACCTCATTTATACAGATTGGAATAAAAAAGACATTGGCAATTATATTATTGGTGCTATTCTTGGTGTTGTTGGTATTAGTTTATTATTCTTTATAAGTGGATTTAATGATAAGGCTACTTAAGAACATTTTAATATCCCACTTATATCATCTACACATGCATCTTTATCACATTCTATATCATATTTACATTTCTCTCCTTGTTTTTTATTCATTATTTCTTCCACTACAATTTCTTTTTTTGTTACCCTAATATTTAATAATAAAGACAATACTAACACTGCTATTAATACTTTTAATATTGTTCTCATATATATTTATAAAACATCTTTTTCATATAATATTATTAAAATTTTATAATATTATCTTAAGCCATTGAAGTTCCTTTTATATTTGTTTCTACTGGTTTGTATGATGTACTTTTATATGTTATTTTATTACTTTTTCCTACTGGTGCCATTTTCACTACTAATTCTTGTTCTAATGAATCGTTTGTAAATGACTCATTTCCTCCCATTTCTGCTTGTGTTTGTTCATCTACTTCCGCTTGTTCTTTTGCTTCTACTTCTTCTTCTATACCAAGTACTGGTGGTTCAACACTACCAACTTCTGGTAAATTTTCATTGCAATTAAAATCTTCTAATGTTGTTCTCCTTACAAATTCATAAATTGCAAAAACATACAATATTGTTACCAATGGATTTGAATATAATAATAAAAGTATTAATACTACAAACATAGTTACTAATCCTAACTTATTTGCTAAAAATTTTTTTGCTATTAATGGTGTTCTTACTTCTATAAATAAATACAATGCTAAAATTACACATAATACTACCTCTAATTTCGTTATTTTTTTTAATGAAAAATTCATACTATATTATTTCCTTATATATTATACATTATAAAATTGATTTATTAATCCTAAATATATTATTCGTATATAACATGAATATTAACGATTTTGATAAAATTAAAAATGGCTCTTATATTGGAAAAAAAGGCTATACTATTAGTAAATCTATTCTTTCTGATAATGAATTAAACTTTCTTAAAAACGACCTTTTTATGAAACCTTTTGTTCCTGTTAAAAAATTTGATGCTCCTGATTCATTCCCCGTTTATAGAGAAAATTCTTCAAAAATATATATTCCTAGATTTTATGGTATTAATAGATATGGTTTGCCTAATACTTCTCAAATTTCTCCTGGATTAAATATTAATTTAAAATTTGCTAAAGAATTAAGAGAATATCAAAAAAATATTGTTTCTATTTATATTAACTACGTCAATAGTCCCATTTCTAATGATTCTAATATTTTTGGTAATGGCGCTATACTTGAAGTCCCTTGTGGTAGAGGTAAAACAGTTATGGCATTAAATATTATTTCAATACTTTCTAAAAAAACTTTAATTATTGTACATAAAGAATTCCTCCTTAACCAATGGATTGAAAGAATTAATGAATTCTTACCTGGCGCTAAAATTGGTAAAATACAAGCTGATGTTTATGATGTCAAAGATAAAGATATTGTTATTGGCATGTTACAAACATTATACATTAAATCATTCGAACAAGACTCTTTCTCTGAATTCGGTCTTACTATTATTGATGAAGTACATAGAATTGGTAGTGAACAATTCTCTAAAGCACTTTTAAAATGTGTTACTCCATATATGCTTGGTATATCTGCTACTGTCGAAAGAAAAGATAAACTTACTAATCTTTTATATATGTTTATTGGTGATCGAATTTATAAAGAAGATAAAAGAGACGATGATCAAGTCACTGTTAGATCCATTAATTTTATTAATAATGATGATGACTTTAATAATGTTGAGTATGACTTCAGAGGTTCTGTTAAATACAGCACTATGATTTCTAAACTTTGTAATTTTAACCCTAGATCTGAACTAATTATTAAAGTTACTTCTAATCTTATTCATAATGACAATCAAAAACAAATTATGATTTTAGCTCATAATAAATCGTTACTTAATTATCTTCATCAACGCATATCATTACTTAACTTTGCTTCTGTTGGATTCTATATCGGTGGTATGAAAGCTAAAGATTTAACTGATACTGAATCTAAACAAATTGTTTTAGCTACATATGCTATGGCTGCTGAAGCACTTGATATTAAAACACTATCTACTCTTATTATGGCTTCACCTAAAACCGATATTACACAATCTATTGGTAGAATTTTACGTATTAAAGGTAATAATCCTATTGTTATTGACGTTATTGATCCACATGAACCTTTCCAAAAACAATGGATACAACGCAAAAGGTATTATAAAAAAAATAACTATTTTGTTTATAATATTGATTCTACTAAATTTACCGATATTAATAATTCACCCTGGAATATTTCTTTTGATCCTAATAAAAAAACAAACGATAATAAAGATAAAAAACCAAAATGTTTAATTGATCTTTAAATTTTAAGACAAAATTAATGATATTGTTGATAATGCTTGAATCATTGCTATTAATTTACATAAATTTGATTGTGGATATATATCTCCATATCCCAACAAACACCCTGTATTTATACTAAAATACATTCTGTTATATAATCTCTGTACTAACGTTGGTTCTACATTCTCTATTGCTATATCTTCTTCTAATACCTCATCTTTTGCTTCTTCATTTGCTTTATCTAATACTTCTTCTGTCTTATATACTTTATATAAATCTGTTATTCTACTATATGGCATTAATATACTTTTTTCTTTTTTTTCTGTTTCAAAATTCTCTTTTGTTTTCTTTTCTGCTATGTTTTTTATTACTTCTTCCCTTACTATTTCTTTATACTTATTTACACCTGTGAAATGTTTATCCTCTAATAATAAATATATTAACGAAAATACTGTAAAAAATATTATTAAAAAATATATTTTATTATTTACTATTCCTCTTGGATCTTTTATTGCTTTTAATAATGGAAATATGTATTTTTTCATATATATTTATTTACTATTTTTATTTTATTCTAATGTTTGATATTGTTTTCTCTATTTCTTCTATTCTATTTTTACTTTTTAATTCTAAATCATTTGCTATTTTTATACCTTCTGATGTTTTTATATCACCATTCTCTAAATATTTAAACATTCTTACATCAAATAATTCTTTCGCATTATTAAAAGATGTTACATATCTTCTTTCATTTTTTAACATATCAAATAATATACATCTATCTACATCATACGACTCTAATAAATCTGATTCTCTTGTTATCTGAAATGCTAACTGCAATTCTCCATGATTTGGCAATCCTGTCTTTTTTATTTTTGAATATGACAATGTATCTATTATATTTAATATATTTTCTATCTCCTTCTCTCGATATGCATTCATTTTTAAGAAATTTTCTATCCTATACAATCCTTCTTTCTCATCTAAATATTTTTTATCACATAAATCATGTAATAATGTTGATGTGTATATTGTTCTTTCATAATCCACCAATATTGGTGTATTCTTTACTTCACTGTTGTATATTTTCTCACTGTATCTATAACAATTCATTAAATGTCTTATTCCATGTGTCTCATCTATTCTGTATTTACTTGTTGTTGCTATTATAAAATTATAAATGTTTCCTATTGGCAAAAGCATTTTATTATTATGAGATATTCTTTTTATATTTTTTATATTGTTATTGCTTTTATTTAAAAAATTTGTTTTCTACTAAATCAAATTTGTATTTATCTTCTTTCTTCTCTGGAAATTTATAATTAAAATATTTATCTAGTTCTTCAAAATATAAACTTCCTTCATATTTACTTCTTTCTTTATTTATCCATTTTACAGCCAAATCTTTGAACTTTTCAACATACGAATATTTATCATCATATAAATTTATACTTGATCCATTGCTTATTGGAAATTCCTTTAATTTATTTGTTATATTCAATATTGCTTTCAATTTATCCTCTTTATTATAATATATACTCATTACTATATTATAATATTATATTTAATAACTTTTAAATGTCTTGTTCTTATATTTTTTTCTATTTTTCTTCGTTCTTCCTCCTTTTTTCTTTTGTTCCTCTTCTATGAATAATCCTATTTTTCTCATTTCAAAACTAAATTTATCCATTTTCAATTCTTTAATCTCATCTTGATTTATTTTTGATTTTATATCCATTGCATTTATCCTACTATCATTATTTGAATTCATTATATTGTCTAAATCAGCAAAAAATATATCATTGAATTGTCTTTTTAAATTTTGTTCTAATGAAAATAAATTAATATATTCTTTTATCAAATCAAGTATATCATTGTCTTTATTTTCTTTTAAGCAATTTATTAATGTAATCATATTATTATAGTAAACACTAAATGATGGATTTAAATATTCATCAAAATTTAATACCGATTTATTAAACTTTTTTATTTCTTCTATATTGTTACTTGTAATAGCATATGCTGGTAATGATTCATATTCGAGATCCTCAGGATCAAATTCTTCATTTTGATAATATAACAAATTTGATATACACATTTTTGATAATTCCGTCAATGCAATACTTATTATAGATTGTGCATCTGTTACTCCTTTTATTGTTATTTCAAAATTATCAATTTTTATTCTATTCTCATCATTCTTATTGGCTTCTTTTACTGTTCTTAACCTGTTTAACATTTTTCGATACATTTTTATATGTTGTTCTATATCATCATCAATTTTTGATACAGGCACCTGCTTTTTATCAATTACATCTTTTTTAAAACTATATAAGTCAATACTTTTTATATTTGTTACTAGATCTTTATTTATTAATAAGTCTTTTATAAACTCTCTTAGTTCATGTTGAGTGATAGGATATTCTTCACTGCCTGTAATGTCACTATCTAACGTTTTCATAATACTATAATTTACTCGTATATCCTTAAAAACTGTATATTGTTTGGAATAACCTAATGGTTTTATTAGTCCTTTGTCAGGATTTTTTTCACATTCATCACCATCGTACAATATTGCATATTTATAATTATACTTTGAAAATGTATAATCTGGTACATATTGTATTAATGTGCCCATTTTTTTGTTATTATCTTCTATTTTTATTTTTACAGGCATTTTTTCAAGTAATGCTCTAAATCCACTACAATTTATACCTTTTATCTCTTCTACTACTTTATTTATTGGTTCTATTTTTTCATTAATATAATCTTTCAATTGATCTTTCAATGCGTTTATTTTTATTATTTGATCATCTACATATTTGTTTACTTTATCAATTACATTTGCATTGTAAAATTCAACTAATTTTTTTATTCTATATAATGGTATTGTATTCGCATCTTGTATTTGATTTATATCTATATATCCTTTTTCATTATTAGCACCACCTCTAACAGATTCAGTATCACCATCGCCACTTGATTCACTATCAGCAACGGATGTTAATTCACTCATGTCGACTTCTTCTTGTTTTTTAAGTGTGTACGTTATTTTATATCTTGGATCATTTGGATCTTTTACATCATCATTGTTAACACCACTATCTTTACTTTTTACTTTATCAGATTCATTAGTTACATAAATTATTGTACTTTCTTTTAATTTCAATGGAATATATCTATATCCACCGTTATCAAAATCGTTAAGTAACGTTTCTTTTATATCTATTATATTTTCGTTATTTTTTTTAAATTCAATTATATCAAATCTAAATTTATCACCAGTTTCAGGGTCATAATTTTCATCAATTGGATCAAATATAGGATTATTTTCTTCAAGATTATTAACTCTTACTTTTGCAAAATAATCAAAATTTAAATTTTTATTTTTTTTTAATTTATCATCATCATTTAAGATAAACTTGTAATCTTCATCTAATTGTTCATTCGCATCTATGGTACCTTTACCTTCAAGCCTATCCATCTTTTTTTTTCCTTTAGTTTTGGATTTCATAAATTGTGACTTTAAATCACCTATACTTTTTTGATTTTTATTAAATTGATCTTGTAAAAAAACATCTGCATCGATTTCATCTTTTTTTAAGTTATTTAAATAATTTATTTCTTTATCTAGTACTTCTTCATGCATTTTTTTTTGTTCGTCTGAAAATTTTAATAGTTTTTGTTGTAATTTATTAAATGCTTTTATTTTATCAATTTTAACATTTCTCTTTGTAGCATCATTAAAATTATTAATTTCTTCTTTCAAATCGTTTAATTCTTTTAGTTCGTCTTTATAATTATTACCTATTTTTTTATATTCATCATTAAATCTTTGTTCTAATGATTCTGTGTTGTATGTTCCGTCTTCAATTACTAACGATGATTGACTTTCTTCATTAAAAATGGAATTTCTATATTCCTCTTTTTTAATTAGATATTCGATCTTTATATCTTTTTTATCTTCAGTAAACGGTTTAAATTTATCTTTAATATATTGTTCTGGTGATTTTTCGTATGAGATATCTTCTTGATCATCACGACCTGTCTTATTATCTGGGTCTGGGTTTAAATAAAATTTTTTTAAAATAGAATCCATCTTTTCAGTAAAATCGTAATATTGGAATTCAATTACATGATCCTCTATAACATATTCATGATCCATGAAATTAGTTTCACTACCTATTGCTACTAATTTTCCATCTTTTATAAATAAAGGCAATTCTCTTATTGCATTACCATCAGGATTATATATATATTCAAGTAATTCACTTTTAAAATGATAATTATCTAATGGAATTATATTTTTTTGAGCCGATTTTGGATCATTTTCATTTTCTGGTTCTTTTTCTGGTTGTTTTTCTGGTTCTTTTTCTGGTTGTTTTGATTCATCATCACTATCAGCAGATCTACTACCATCACCTTGACTTTCATCATCATCACTTTCATTTACATTTCTTTCAT
>CESB01292036.1_pt1 | contig 12017 bp, 8 predicted proteins | sample 531071 | NCBI WGS metagenome assembly CESB01 (sample SAMEA2621259, study PRJEB7988) | marine metagenome | biome: marine biome (ENVO:00000447); feature: surface water layer (ENVO:00002042); material: "saline water (ENVO:00002010), including plankton (ENVO:xxxxxxxx)" | depth 5 m | reverse complement strand
TTTTCTTCTATTTGTAAACATGTTAATGAACTGGGTAAATTGTCCAATGTATTCAAAATATTTTTATTTACTTTCAAGGTTTCAATACCTTCGGGGATATTGTATAAATTCGTAATCTTACCTTCTTCAAATATCACCTCTTCGGGTACACCCATGTTCATTTCTTTTAATATGGAGAAATCAATGTCACCAAACAATGCGTAACCAATATATATTTTCTTCAATGGTTTGGTTGAACCTTCTAAATATTTTTTAAGTTCCTCTGTAGCACTATTATTATTGGATATTATTTGTTCTCGTTCTTCTTTGTTCATTATATAATATAAATATATTTATAACTATATTTATATTTCTAAATTAAATTTATTGAACTTTTTAAATGGTATCTATATTATCATTATAATGAAAAGGTAAACTCGTAATATTTGACATACTTTGTTTCTGTTGTTGATAATTTTCTTGATGATAGCGTATCTTATTTAAAATAAAATTTTGCTCTTTTAACATTTGCTGTTTTTTTTCATAATCACTTGATTTATTTGTATAACAAAAATATAAAGCTAATCCAAATATTAAAACAAATATGAATAATACTCCAAAATTAAATACATAATAATAAACACCAACTCTAGTCTCGTGACATTTTTTTAAATTATTCACTAAATATGCCCTTGAATTAGGCTCTATTAAAGAAGGTAAATCCATATATATATATTAATTTACTAAGAAAATTGTTTTACATATACGCTAAATAACTTAATACAAATAAATAGCTAAATATAGCGGTTATTATTGCAACCAACCAAATAGGAATTACAGTTTTATGTCTGTACCCTACACCAAAAGGACGGAATTCACCATTTTCATCATATACTATAGTTGGCTTCATGTAATGAATCGTAAAGAATAAAATAAGAAAAATGAGTAAACTAACATTTAATTTATTTTTTCCAATAAATATTTTTAAATTATTCATAATTATAATATTACTATAAAAAAATTAATAGTTATTAACCATTGAATTATTATGGTCACAAGGATATGGTTCAAATAATTCTTTATGGTCCTTGTAAAGTATATACCATAGATTGACTTCCCAAACAAGATAATTATTTTCTTTTATAAAATTTAATGTTGTTTCTTTCATAATATCGGCAAATTCTATCAACTTATTTTTATTGCCACCAAATAATCCACCTGCAAAATACCATGCAATCTTTCTCTTGATATCGACAGAATATATTAGTTCTAAATCCCATATATGTCCTATTCTTACTTTATTATAACAATTTTGTAAATTTGATAATTGGATGTCTTGATTAAATATTTTAAAAATACCAAAATCTATCCATATATATTGTTCTCCTTCATACAATTGTAATTTTATTGCTTGTCGTAGCCATTCTGTTTTATTGCACATAACAGAAAAGAAAAAATTAGAATCTTTGTTTATATTTCCTTCTATTTTATGGTCCAAAGTATTTAAATAAGGATATAAATACATATCTGTTTCTGTTGTTGGTAATATTTTGGTATATTCATTTTCATAAGGAAGAAATATATCTATTAAACTTTTATCCATAAAAACGACTTTATTTTGTTTTATCTCCAGTAGTTGAACACCATATTGTTTATAAAAATTTATATTTTGATAATGTTCTTTATTATATAAAAATGCAGTTACTAGAATTGGTTTCATTTATTTTACTTTATATTAAAAATAAATGAAATATACATATTATTCGTTGTAATCTTCCACATCTTCAGGATAAAAATTTCCATCCATATAATCTTCGTCCAGTTGACTTATATCATTAGCTTCTTGCTGATAGAATTCATCTTGTGCCGTTTCATCGTCTTTTTCTAAATCAAAAATCTCTCTTCTCATTTCACTAACTTGCTCATATTGTTTATTCGTTTCATCATCTTGTAATTGAGTTAACAATTCATTCCTCTCTCTTTCATAAGTTTCTTTATCATATGATATTAGTCCTTTTTGGTTACCAACGTTCCACCGTCCTAATTTATACATTTTAAATAATTCTTCTACTTTTCGCTCTTCCTTACTCATATTACCTAAATAATCAATAATAGATTTCTTTTCTCTTTGTTTGGACCTTGTAACTTTTTTAATAATTTCTTCATAAGTGTAATCTGTAGAAGATTTATTATCCATTTCAATTTCTAAAAATGATTGTAGTAAAGTTGCGACTCTTGTTTTCAATTCATCGCTAGAATCTGCTCTAATATCAGTTTCTTCTAATTCATTTAATACTGTATCGTGCGTCTCATTAACACTTAGACGTACACTTTCAATCCCTTCGGTTGGATCGTCTATAATATTATTTCGTTCTTGTCTTTCAAGACGCATTTCAACCACTTCGGTTCGTAGTAAATCGGTATCATCACTGCATAATATAAATTCATATAAGGTTCTATATAGACAATATTTCATAATTTCATAATATGTTACTTGATTAAAGAGTGAATGGAAAGAAACTTTTACTTCTTCGTCGTCTTGATTCGTCATAGTTTTTTGTATTTCTGTATAAAGAGGTATACTTTGAATAAACACATTCATATCTATTATTTTCAATTTCACACTATTTAATAAGTTTATAATTACCTTATCACCCTTAAATTTTTCAATAGGTTTATAAAATTTGGTCAAAAATAATTCAATATCATCTTCATGCTTTTCTGAAAATCCCCAATGTTTGCATACTACTTTATTAAAATCCGCATTATTTGATAGCAATTCGGGATAGATTTTACCAATACTCATGATAGCGTTTTGAATAAACAAAAATGAATTATGCATATTAATACCATCTATATTTTTATCATCTGTTTCTCTACTCCATTCATGAGCAGTAGCTAAAAACTTTACTAATTTATTAAAAGTAGAATCAGTTATCATGTTTGATTCATCTAAGAATACAGTTATATTTTTGAATAATTTACGATTAGCAAGAATCAAATAATCAGTTAAGTCATTTAATTCATCGCTTGGCGTATCGACCATTTTTAATGGTTCATACTTTTGCGCAACTTTACGTAATAAATTGCGTAAAGGCTCGTCAAATAATTCACTATTATTTAATTCTAATGTTTCAATCATATCTTTGAACGCATCTACTTGATGAAATACATCACGACTATGTATTTGAACCATATTTTCCTTATTAATGATAGACATCATATTGTGTAATTGATGAATAGTAAATCGTTTTCCGTTTCGTTTTAAGAAATCTATTTTTTCCTCTAAGTTCGCCTTTTTATTGTAAGATGTGCTTAATTCTCCGCAAATATCTTTTAATTTTTCAGGAATAGGCAAATCTTTATCAAAATTACAATAATGAATAAACGCATGATATATATTTTCTTCCATATAATCGCTCGGTAATTTTGGGTAAGATATAGACGTCGATTCGTCGTGATAAAACATTCTTGCTGATGATAAGATTCGAATATCCTTTATTGTTTTTTGATTTTTAGCGACTCTTTGTAAATATTGTTTAATATTAGGGTCTTCTTCGTTAAAATATATCAATGGATTATTTAAGTTTACATCTTCATTACAGCAAGCATTTTCTGTAAATGGTATTTTAGAACTAGTTTTCAATAATAAATCTTTATTTTTTACTATTCCATTAATACTCTCCATTACAGCAAATCCGTGTAATATATTTTTCGATTTCAACATATTTATTGATTCATCTTGTTTAACATCGCCCTTTTTAACCTTTTCTAATAAATCTCGTTTAAATTCGCTTGAAACATTTTTCAAACCAGGAATTACTTTTGTTTCTACAACAGGTGGTAAGAATGTTAACCATTTCTGTACTTTATGTTCTTCGGGTGCTATATTTTCAGGATGTAAAGAAATATATTCCTTCTTAGTAATATACATTTCTTGAATTTCATTCAATGGAACAATATATTTTTCAATGATGTCTTTCATTCGATTACTTAATACCTCCTGTTTGACATTACGTAATGAATCCCATGGAGGTATTGCACTTTTCATTTTAATTAAGACACAAGCAATGTATTGTATTCCAGTTGTATCTTCCATACCAGATAATGGATATCCACTGAATGAACGTACGCAACTAGGAAAAGTTTTTTTTGTTTGAAAAGATGGAACAGCAGTTTGAATGCTAATTAATAATAAACTACCTAAAATGATTAACATTGATTCATTTTTGTATTTTTCATAGGAACCCAATTTTTTCCCTGTCTTATTAAAATATTGTTCAGATTTGGTAGCATATTTTGATTCACTAATAATATTTTTATTCATTATTTCTATAGATAAGCGTAATATAGAATCTTCTATTGAATCTATGGGTATATCAATATTACTTGCTATAGATAAAAGAATATTATGTAGTTTCTCAGATGTTTCATTTTCAAATATACGAGTTTTCTTTTTGTTTTCTTCATGTATGACACCTAGGTCTTTTTCAATAATATCGCGAGTAACTAATTTACGTCCTGTATCATCATATCCCTCTTCGGTGCTAAGGTCTTTTTTGCGTAAAACATATCCACTATGTTTATCAACAATTGCATCACCATCGTCACTTTCTGTACCAACATCAGCACATACAATTTCTAACATTGATTGATAATCTCCACCTGAGGTAAAAGTTTGAGCTAACCTATAAAGAGATAACGGAAACAACTTTGTATTTGTATCTTTACAGTAAAACCAATGTAAATCTTCATTTAAACTATCTATTTTAGGTTCTCTAGAAAAATTATCTACAAATTTGCAAATATCATTTTGTTTTTTTGTAAAATCAGTTTGTTCTAATATTAGTTCTCTTAATGATTCATATGGGGACCTCAATATATCATCTTGTTTTACGCGCTTACCTATTTCAAAAGCAATATTATTTGCTTTCAAAAAGGATATTTCATTTAATAATTCATTCTTTTCATTTTTTATCATTTGTGCGTTTATTTCATTTTCTAAATTTTTTTCCATTTCTTCCATAGTAAATTCAAATCTTTTATGAAATTCTTCTTTTAGAGCATCTTTATTTTCACTTCGAATACGTATTTTCGCTTGTTCAGGTGTCTCACAAATTTTATTTTTATCATTTTTAACACAATCTTTTGCCATATTGCAAAAAATATCATTTGTATCCATAAATGATTCTATCTGAATTTCATCGTCTCGAATCCAATTATATTTTAATCTGCGATAGAAAAAAGTTTTTTTACGAATATTGCTTTCATCATCTAGTTTCTTTTTTTCTTCTTCACTTAATAAATCAAATTCTTCTGGATTACTCGGTTTTGGATGAATTTCTAAGATGGCATAATGACCATCCAGTAATTTTTTCTTTCCAGCGATTAATGTTTCTGCTAATTCATTTGCATTATCTTGTTGGATTTTATGTCTTTGTATCAAATTTTCAACTAAAAATGAGAAAAACATGTCTGATTCCATTTCTTTTTTTTCCTTTTCATATTTATTTATAATATCATACTGTGTATCATCGTATTCAGAATCAAAAAATAAGTCACTTTTATTATTGTCTTTTTGTAAATCACCTATTGAAAAATATTTCTTAGCCAAATATCTTTTACTGCAATCTTTTGCTTTAATATTCTCTACATCATCTAATTCATTAAGTTCTGGTTCTTGTAATTTAGATAAAATTTCATCATTTGCACTTAGAGATAATAAAACACTACTTATAATGTTTGAATAGAGAGCCAGATTATCTTTTTCCATTAGTTTAAAAATGATTTCACTAGAAGTATATTGTTTTTTCATATCTTTATCGAAAAACTGATATGCTTTATAAAAAATGTCAGAAAATTCTTGATTCTCACTTAAAATACGTAATAAATTGTTTTCTTTTTGTAAAACATTATAAGTAGTGTTTTTTAATATGTTCATTTTTGTTGAATCATTTGCTATCTTTTTTTTCAATACCTTCATTTCTTCCAAAACAAAATAACGAATTTCTTTGTATTGATTAAAAGTTATATCGTTAGTATAAATATGAAATGGTTCTAATTTTTGAACCACTCCTGCAAAAGATAGACGATTTTTGATATATTTACGATATAAACGTATTAATAAACGTGTCTTTGGTATTATTGATTCTAAAAATTGTCTGAATCTATCATTTTCATCCATATATTCCATTTCTTGAAAAGCATCGCTATCTAATATAAATTCATTTATTCCTGCAAATATAGATTTTTTTGTTTCTTCTTGTATTTTTTCGTATTCGAGTTCTTTTGAAAAATCCTCAATTACTTGAGTTTGTATTTCAGTGTTTTTTCTTAATAATCTATACAACATTAAATAATTATCATGCAGGTTAGCTCGACTCAAAATTGAAGTGGTTGGTAAACGTATTTCTGAAAATTTTATTACAGACGACGGTAACATTAAAAAGGATTTAATGGAAATAGGGTCATTATTGGTACTGGGTACATGTTTATATACTTTTTTACCATTCGCCAATATGGTTTCTTGTATTTTCTTTGAACCTAGATTATATCTTTGAATAACAAAACGTTGTTTTTTCAAACCAGAGTTAGTATATACGCTACTGTAAAATTCTGTTAAATTATCAACAACTGCGTCAAAATTTTCTTCTATTACTTTACTTGTCAAGATATTGGATGTAGGTAAAGGTTCTGTAAATGGACGAAACGTTTCTTGCTCAAAATTTTGAATATTATCATATGTTACAGATTGGTCATTTGCACCTTTCCTTTTATAGGAATTTTTCATATCAATTAATTTTGAAAATTCTACTGTCATATTCTCGTTGGCAACATCCAAGTCTTCTTTATTATCTTGTATATCTATTTTTTTTTTATTCGCAACAACTGGTACTAACCAGGTTAAGTTACTTTTCATTTCAGATAACTTTTCAATAAGAGGTTTATGCGTAGCTGAATGTAAATTTTTATCGTATATATTTTGATTTTCATCAAATTTGGAAAAACCATTTCTCAATTGCTTAAAGCGTTCAATTAAACGATTAATATTATCTAATACTTTTTGACTACGTTGACTATTTGGTATAGTAGATAATAGTTCATCCATCAAATCATTTACTTGAATATCAATTCCATATCTTTGTTCGTTTTCAGGTAACTCAACTAATTGTGATATTTCTCCTAATTCTTCTCCAAAAACAATTGTATTAGCGTCTGCATAAAGATTATGTAAAGTATCATATATATTTTCTTCTTCTTTTCCTTGTTCTGGTATATTTATTGTTGTTTCTCCAGTTTCTAAAAATGTTATCTCTGCCTTTTCTTCCTCCTCTTCATTTATATCTTCTCCGGATAATGCTGCTTCTTTCATTGAGGCTAAAGAACCATTATTTTTTATAGATGCAGGTTTCTCGCGAATAACAAATTTATCAATTGGAATATCTAAAGGAATACCTTGATATTTAAAATCAATGTAAATAGTATCCATATCAGGATAAGTAATTATTTCAATCATATCATCTTCTAAATTACTTATTTGTCCAGTTATGATTATAGGCATTTCTCCTGAAAAATGAACATCGACCCAAGTATTAGGTATCAAATTATTTTGTCTCGCATAACCTTTTTCTTCGCTTCTATTCAATAATATGATTTGTTCAATAGATTCATCGCTAAATGAACCATCCTCTTTGCGATTTAATTTATAATTTACTAGGGAGCCTACATTTGTTAACAAAATTACTTTGTCATCTATGTAATCAATATAATTTGTTGTTTCATGATATTCCGGATTTTGTGGACTTATAATTTCTATAATATCTCCCAAATCAAGATCAATATTATTTTTAACATATTTATCATTTACTTGCAATTCTGTTTCTGGATTTTGTTTATTCTCTTGCTCCATTATATATTAAACTATATATTATCTATCTAAATTATAATTTAAGAAACACAATTTGGATAAAAACGAAAATATTTAAAGACATTGGAATAATAGAAATAATGAATAATAATGATATTAAAAATTCTGTTATGATTTCAAATATGATATCATTTGACCACATTATCAACAACAAAATTTCCAAGGTATTTCGTAAATATTGTAATAATATGTACGGATTTCTAAATTACGATGAAAATTACTTATCGTTAAATGACACACAAACCGGTTTATATCGCTCTATTATATTTTCATATCCTGAAAGAAAAATACTTTCATTCTGTCCTTCTAAATCTATTTCTTATTCTTATTATAGAACCTTATTTCCATTAATGGATTCTGATAATTATATAAGTCAACATATTGATGGCGAATTAATTCAATTATTTTATGATAGTAGACAAGAATCATGGCTATTGGCAAATAAATATGATTTTGGATTTTATGAAAAATCTAAAAAAAAACCGATTATTCAGTCTTTTTTGAAAAGTCTAGGATATCATGAAAAAGACGAACTTAACAGCCTACCTTTTTTGAAAGATTTAAATAAAGTTTGCAATTATGTATTTATACTATCTTTTGATAGTTATACAAAAAACCCTAAATTATATTTAACTAATGTTTTTCAAGTTCAATGTAACTTGCCAAATACAATTAAATTTATACCTGAATTTGAATATCAGAGTTGGCCTGAAATTAATAATATAAAAGAATTATATTTTCCAAAAAAGCAAACGTTTGAATCTTATTATGATTTAGATGAATACCTACGTTATCTTCATAAACCTCATAAAATAGTATTAATAAATAATAAAACTGGCCTAAGATGTAATATACAAAATAATGAAAATTTATTTGTAACAAGAGCAAAAGAAATAGATTCATTTCAAAAATATTTATTTTTTTGCTTAAACCGTATACACAAAGATTATAAGATATGTGATATATATCCACACTATGCAAGAGATATGTACGCTATGAAAAATATTTATGAATTTATGGTAGATAATATACATCAAACATATGTAGATTATTTTATTCAAAAAAAAACAATAGAATTAAATGAACCTTTTAAAAAGTATTTAATAGATATTCATAAAACATATTATATACCTACTATTAAAGATATTGTACCAAAATTAATTACAAGAAAGATAGTGAAAGATTATTTTAATAAGTTAAGTCCATTTGAATTACATAAATTGTTCGAATCAATCTAATGTCAATGAATATATTTAAAACAAAAGTATTAATATATTAATATGAATATTAATTCAAAATTATTAAAAGTTTTTAAAAATGACAATAATTTAAAGGAAGTTAAGAAAATATTTAATTTTTACACTAACATGAGAAAATCATTTAACCCGCAACAAAAAAACAATAGTAGTTTGCAAAATAATATTTTAAATTTTTATAATAAAGATACTATTTCTCCTTATGTTCCAATAGCAGCAAAAGGTCCATGGATAGTTTCAAATGAAGGAAATGTAATATACGATACCGGTGGTTACGGTATGTTAGGATATGGTCATTCTCCTGAATGGGCATTAAATGTTTTAAGTAAAGAACATATAATGGCTAATGTTATGACTCCATCTTACGAACAATCTATATTAACTGAAAAATTAAAAGAAAAAATAGGAAATCCTTGTCCTTATGAAAAGTTTGCCTTTTTGAATAGTGGTTCAGAAGCAATGGAATTAGCTGGACGAATCATCGATACCATTGGAAAAAAAAACAATACGAAAAAAATGTCAAAATCTATTGTCTTGAAAGATAGTTTTCATGGAAGGACATCACATGCATCTTTATTTTCAGACTCTTGTGCAAATGTTTATAAAAATACTTTAAAATCATTTCAATATCATAAAATAGTAGAAACAGTTGAAATTAATAATGTAGTTGAATTAAAAAATAAAATAAATGATATTTTAAACAATGGTTTTGAATTAGATGCTATTATTATGGAACCTGTTATGGGTGAGGGAAGACCAGGCATAGCTTTAAATCCCGAATTCTATAAATTAGCAAGACAACAAACACTTGAATTAGAATCCATATTATTAATAGATTCTGTTCAAGCAGGAATACGAACCAATGGTTGTTTGAGCGTTGTTGATTATCCTTCACTAAAGGGTTGTGAAGCACCTGATATGGAAGTATTTTCAAAAGCAATAAATTCGGGTATGTATCCACTATCTGTATTGGCTTTAAAAAATAAAGTTAGTGAAAAATATGAAGTAGGTACATATGGAAATACAATGTGTGCTAATCCAAAGGCACTTGATATAGGATTTGAAACATTAAATAGATTAGACAAAAATGTTTCGAAAAATATTGTAGAACAAGGAAAAAACTTTGTAAATATGTTAAAAACTTTGAAAGAATCATATCCAGATGTAATTGAAGAAGTAACTGGTACTGGATTATTAATAGCTGCTCATATAAATAAAAAATACGCTGTTGTTGGTGAAAATGGCTTAGAAATGAATTCTAGAAAACGCGGATTAAATGTAATCCATGGAGGTAAAAATGCGTTGAGATTTACGCCTTATTTTTTAATAAATGAAAATGAGATTGAATTAATAAGATGTATTTTAAAAGATGTATTTGATGAATTAGATGTTTGATTTAAATTATAAATTCTTTTTTATTTAAATCAAACTAGTATTTACTTGTTGAGAAACTTGTATGAAAGTAGTACATTTAGACATTTGTTTTATAGATTCTGCATTTATATATGTACATGTGCTTCTTAAACCTCCCAAATAATCCATTACAGTGTTATCTAACTTACCTTTCAATTTAATTAACAATTCTCTACCCTCGGATGACCTATACTCAGCCATTTTACCGTAATGTGTTTCCATAGCTTGTTTAGAACTCATACCATAAAACTTTTTATATTTTACATTATCTTTTTCTATAATTTCACCAGGATTTTCTTCATGACCAGCAAAAGCACTTCCTACCATAACAAAATCTGCTCCTCCACCAAATGCTTTTGACATATCGCCTGGACATGTAATTCCACCATCACCAATAATATGACCATTCACACCATGTGCAGCATCGGCACATTCAATAATAGCAGAAAGTTGTGGCATTCCAACGCCAGTTTTTACTCTAGTAGTACATGCGGCTCCTGGACCAATTCCAATTTTTACAATATCAACAAGACCCTCTAATATTAGTTCTTCCACCATTTCACGTGTTACTACGTTTCCTGCTATTATCCTTTTTTCTGGAAACCTGTCTCGAACTTGTTTGCAGAAATTAACTAATTCCTTAATATAACCATTTGCAACATCAATACATATCCAATTGCAAGGTATCTCATAACATATTTCATCTAACCTTTTAAGTGCTTTATCACCTATTCCAGTTGAAATCATAAAATAATCAGGATCTAAACCATGGTCATTCATTTCAAGTTTATAATCATTTAATGTATAAAATTTATGTGTTGCGGTAATAATTTTGTATTTCTTTAACGTATGATATATTTGAAAAGTACCAGTAGTATCCATATTTGCAGCAATAATTGGAATACCGTTCCAGGTTAGAGGAGAATATTTAAATTTAAATTCACGTTCAAGATTTACCTGAGACCTGCTATTAATTGTAGATCTCTTTGGTCGAATTAACACATTCGAAAAATCTAATTTTACACCATATTCAATCTTATTCATAATAATACATTATACATAGAGTTCCATTTATATTATTTAAAAAATCAATAATTTAAATATTTAAAATATTGATAAATATAATGTCTGAAAAAGAAGAATATCAACCATGGCATATGAATCCATTTATCACAATCGATAAGCATAATACAAAAGATACAAAACTAGATAAAAATCAACAATCAAAAACAGATAAAAGTGACCAAGTAACGAAAAAAAGAAAATTAAATATTCAAAGCAAATAATAATTTAAATCCTAAGAATACTTCAAAGAAATTTTTAGATACGATATCTAATAAATTATAACCAATATTTTTAATATAATATGGCATTAATGCTGCAAATCCATATAATGACCAAATAGCTGTGAATAAAACAAACAAATAAATACCTTGGGTTGT
>CESB01072777.1_pt1 | contig 12032 bp, 8 predicted proteins | sample 531071 | NCBI WGS metagenome assembly CESB01 (sample SAMEA2621259, study PRJEB7988) | marine metagenome | biome: marine biome (ENVO:00000447); feature: surface water layer (ENVO:00002042); material: "saline water (ENVO:00002010), including plankton (ENVO:xxxxxxxx)" | depth 5 m | reverse complement strand
TAAAATTTATATATAAATCGACTATTAAAGTAATATTTAAATAATTTCTCCAATACATGATATAAATTCATCATTTAATACAAACCTTGAACCAATAATTTTACAATTTATAATATCATTTTCTTTAAGATTAATAAATGTAGAATTGTTATAATTATGGTCTCTTGCTATAAATAATACGATTGGTGATTTTTCATCTGAATTTTGATATCCGTTAAGTTCTGCTCTAATACCAGCTTTAGTTATATTTTTAATATAACACTCTATATTCATTCCATTAACAGGATTACAAATATCACATGAATATGTAACAGTATAATTAATATCTTCTCCTTTTATCACACCAGATGTATAAGTGATTATATTAATAGAATCCTTTTTGATTAAACCATTTTTATTACATTTACCCTCTAATTTTTGTTTAATAATATTCAAGAATGTTTTATCAATATCTTTATCAATTTGTAAAATTGATAAACTAATTAAGAATGTATCGATAATATTTGTAAAAATATCATTATTAATTTTTGGGTTAAGAATATCAATATATTTTTTTTTGGACATATCTATATATATTATTTGTTTTTATTATTTTTCAATTTTAAATAATAAAAAATGATTAAAGTACTTTATTTAAACAAAAGGTATGTAATGGTATAAACCATGTAGTAGATTTATCAGTAAAATTTTTATATCTTAATAAAAATTCGATAACAAAGCACAAATTATCTTTTGAACTTTTTATTAAATGAGATATAGTATCATATTTTATATTTAATAAAGCTTCAAATATTGAATTAAATTCAGATTTAATAGTATTACAATTTTCACCTTTATCGCCAGATTTCTTATCACTTTTTATTTTGAATACTTTTTTTTCTTTATTATTAACAGTAAATATACCATAATATGGTTTTGATTTAATATCTTTTTTATTTGAAAACATTTCTTTTAATTTATCTATATAGTAATTATTATCATCAACGGTTTGCCAAGTAGAATCAATGTAATGAACAATAGTTAATTTTTCGTCATCATTGTAATCGATAATAATGATTTGTTCATTGTTAACTTGAATAATTAAATCTGCAAGTATATCATTAATGATATTATTATGATTATAATTTAGAATATTTAATTTTTCTTTTTTATCTAATTTATCAAATAACATTTGTATTATTATTCTTTGAAAATAATCAGTATTATAATGTTTTTTTAAATCATTATTTTCTTTGAATAAAATTTCCATGATAGAAGATATATTTTTATATTTAGATTCAACATTTCTAACAAAATTGTCATAATGGTTTTCATCTGTATTAGATACCTTTTTTTTATATTTTTTATCACCAATTATGGAAATATCTTTATTTTTATCAAGAATAGGGTAAGACCTATCAAATATATTAATATGTTGATTATTAATTTCAATAGGTTGAAATAGATATAAATCTCCTATTTTAATTAAGTTTCCCTTTCTGTTATATCTATCTAAGATAATATTTAATTTATTTTGTAAGAGCATATCCAATGCTAACTCAATATATTCAATAGTATATGTTCTTCCTAAGAAATTAACACGATTAATAATTTCATTTTTTGTATAAAAGTATTTTTCAGAGAACAAATCAATAATTACATTTTTTAGTGTATTCATATCAATTAAATTATTATTAATTGTAAAAGTATTCATATTAATATTATCATCAGTATTTTGATAAAAAGATATATTATTATTATCATCAATAAAGCTACATTTATAATTACATGTTTCCATGTAATCACATTCATTAGAAAATGGTTTTTTATTTATCATATATTGAATGTATATATCATTAGCCAATTTTAAATTAACAATTTTGGCATCAAATTTAACATCGATTAATCCATTTTCATGAATATTTATTATTTTTGCAGGAAATAATTTATTTCCATTATCATAATATGTTTTAATTTTATCATTTACATTAAATGTATTTTCTTCATTTTTATAAAAAATAAAATCATTAGAAATATTAGTAAGGATATCTCCATCATTATAAATGATTTTTTCTTTAGAATAAAGTAGACAATCGACGGCATTTTCTTTTATAACTCTTGTAATTTTTCCAATAGTTTTTTCTTTATCTTCAGCTGTTCTATATAATTTCATATCAATCGTTTCATTAATATTATCAATATAGGTTGCGTATAAATAAATACAACAATTTCTTTTTTCAAAAGGTAATAAACTATGACTTCCTTCACGAATACATCTTCCGATAATTTGTTCTATTCTGTTCATATTGTACCATGGGTCAATAATGAATGCATTTCTAATATATTTAAAGTCAATACCTTCTGAACCAGCTAAAGAAATTAGAACAACTTGTATATTTTTACCATTTTTATTTTCTTTTTGTACGACTTTATCAATTTCTAATTTATTATTTTTAGAAAGTAATTTATTTCCAGTTATAACAATATATTTAAGTCCAGATTTTTTATTATTGGATAATAAGTTATCTTTTCTATCTAATCTAGAATAACCCATTTCTTCTAGAGCTAAAGCCATAGGGATAATACCAGAATATATTTTTTCAGAATAAATTAAAGAAACACCTTCTTTAGTTTTTTTGATATTGTTACATACATCAAATATTTTAGCACTGTATTTCTCTAGATTTGATAACTTAAATGTATCTTTCCATTTTTCATTTTTTAATTTAAAAGGTAAAGATTGAATATTAAAAATATTTTTCAATCCATTTTTACCAGTATTATTATTAATAATATATTGAATATTTTGTTTGCTTTCATTTGAAAAATCGGAAATTTTATCTAGTTTATCTGATGGGTATATAATATTCAACAAATTCAGAATCGATAAATTTTTCATATTTGCAAAATTATATTTAATATTCCCATTATTGATATATTTTATGAATTCAAGATAAATTTTTCTTTGTAAAGAATCTTCAGACATTTCAACACAATAATAATCTATTAAATTTTTATTTTTATTAATAGGTAACCCCTCCCAATTATTTCTAGGATAAGGTTTATTTAAAATAGAATTTTCTTTTTTAAACTGATTTGGGTAAATTCTAAAAGGAAAAGTAAATGGACTATTTCCTTCGACAAATGAAACATATCCAGTAATTTTTTTAATAAACTTTTTTTTTCCAATTTCTTCACCAGTATTGATATCAATTTTAAAGTTACCATTTTCATCAAATATATCATTGTGATTTATAATAGGTCTGTTATCATTTAAGTTGATAAGATTAATTAACCATATAATTTCCGAATAATTATTAAACATAGGTGTAGCAGATAGAAGTAATAATTTTATATTTTTACTTTCTTCGATTAATTTTTGTAAATTATTTAATATAATTTTATCCTTTTCATCTTCATTTTCACTTCTAACATTATGAATTTCATCAATAATTACTAATCTGTTATCAAAATCGTCTAGTAAAGTATTATTATTTATACTTTTTTTAATAGCATTTGAGAAGCCTTTGTATCCCATAAATATAAACCATTCATCAATGAATGAGTTGACTTTTTCTTTAAGTTTATTTTTATCATAAATATTATTAACAGGATTTACAATATTCATTAAATCTTCTCCAACACAAGTATTAAATAATCCAAGATTGTAATCATTTAATTTATCTTCATTAAATATTTGTTTTTTAAAATTTTCTCTGATATTAGGAGAGCATATTATAATAATTTTCCTTCTTTCATTTAAAGCAATCATATATTTTATTTTTTCAAATGCAATACCGATAGCAGAACATGTTTTACCTGTTCCTAATCCATGATATAATAATAGTGATTTATAAGGAGTATATCTAGACATGAAATTTTTTACAAAAACTTGATGCGATTTTAAAGTAAAGATTTGTTTTTCAGAATCCTTAATATCTAAAATATTTTTTGTATTTTCAACCTTTTTATTATATGCATCATTAAACTCTTTTTTATTAGAAATTTTCAAATTAAATTTATTATCATCTACTAAAGGATATAAATCATTATCATTTAATTGAGAATATAATTCATCTGATTTATATTTATAATTAATTTCCATATATTATACTTTTATATTTTTATTACTGAATATTTTTCTAGACTAGAATCAATACTTTTAATTAATTTTATTTTTTCTACATTATAATCTCTTATAATTTTTAAACATTTATCTAACGTTACCCACTCTATTTTAGATACTTCACTTTTTTGATATTTATCTAATATATCTATATTATTTGAATTAAAAGCTAAATAATACTTTTGTTTATATAATTTATTATTTGACCCTACAAAAATCTCTTCATATGGAACTACATTCTCAATTAATTCTATATCATTTACACTATAACCTGTTTCTTCTACAAATTCTCTTATACCACAATCTAAATCCTTTTCACCCGGATTTCTTCTTCCCTTTGGAAATCCCCATTCTGGTTCAAACCATCTACTTTTACTATTATGAATAGCTGTAATTATTTTTTTATAATTTTCATCTATATCATTATTATTTATACAATCGTCGTTATATTTTTGTAATATATGTTCCTTTTCATTATTCGTTAACTCATTTACTATTTGTGAAATTGTTTCAGCATCATATATTTTTTTCTTTTTTAATATATCATTGTAACCAAAACTATTATTTCTTCTTATCATCAAATATTCTCTTTTATTATTTTTTATTCTAAATAAAATAACACCTATGCTAATAGATGGTAAATTACATTCAAATATTTTGTGTCCTATTTTACCACAATTATTACATAATCTAATTTGTTTCCTCATTAATGTGTTTAATCAAAATACTTTTAATATATTTATAAATTATGTTATCAAATAAAATATGGGGTCCTCATTATTGGTTTGTTATATTTACAATTGGTTTAACATATCCTATAAAACCAAACGATATTTCAAAAAAAAAATATTATGAATTTATTCAAAATCTACCAATTTTTATGCCAAATCCTGAAATTACTGATGTATTTTCTAAATTATTAGATAAATATCCTGTTACTCCTTATTTAGATTCACGAGATATGTTTTTAAGATGGATTCATTTTATACACAATCGCGTTAATGTTACATTAGGGAAACCTGAAATATCTTTTGAAGATGCTTTAGTAAAATATTATGATAATTATAAAATAGAAAAACAAGTAGAAAATAATTTTGTTAAATATAAAAAAATTTACATTTATATTTTTACTATTTTAATTTTGTTATTTTTATCATATTGTTTTTACTATAATTAAAAATATAATATAAATATATGAATCAATACGGTGGAAAAGCTATAGGTTCTGGTACTTATGGATGTGTATTTAGACCGGCTTTAAAATGTAATAATAATTTATCAAGAACTTCTGGTGTAAGTAAACTTATGACTCAACGACACGGAGAAAAGGAATATAATGAAATTAATAAATTTAAATTCGTTTTAAAAAATATACCGGATTATGAAAATTATTTTATTTTTGTTGATAATATCTGTAAACCTGATAAATTAACTCAAGATGATGCTGAAAATATTGATATAAAATGTAAAGATACTAATTTCTATAATGATTTAAATAATGGTATTAATAATTCTAAATATGTTATATTAAATATACCAGATGGAGGTGTTGATTTAAATGAATATTTTAATTCTACTATTATTAATAAACCTATTTTACAAAATTTAAATTTTTTAATTAAAAAATTATATTTTAATGCTGTCGAACCTATGAATAAATTAAAATTATTACATTGGGATATTAAAGACAGTAATGTTCTACTTAGTGATACTAATGAAATAAGATTAATTGATTGGGGGCAAAGTACTTTATCTGATGAAGGATTTAACTCCATACATATGGAGATTGAATGGAGACCTATAACATTTAACGTTCCTATATCTAATATTATTTTTTCTCAATTTTATTTATCAAAAATAGATGAATATTTAAAAAATTGTGTTATAAGTAACACTAGAGTATCCAAAATAAATATAAAAAATTTAATTAAATATTCTCTACCTGATTTCTTTAAAAATTATGGAGAAGGTCAATTGGATTATTTAGAATTAATTATTGGTTATATTAATAAATATACTACTTACAAAAAAATATCTACAATTGACTATATATCATCTTATATTTCAAATTCTATATTTCCTTACATAAAATACAAAAAAAATGATGATAATTTAATTCTATATTTTGATTTTGTTGACTATTATGATAATTTTTTTGTTGAACATTGTGATAAACATGGAATTATATGTATTTACTTGTGTTTGTTTGATTTAGTAAATATTTCTCCAAATAGAATATTATTGAATCAAAAAAATAGAATAGAAGATATTTTGATTTTATTTTCAGATTTTTTTTATAAACACTTGTTTTTAACTTATTATAATGAAATCAATATGAATGAAGTATTCGAGGATTTAGATAAAATATCAAATTGTCTTTATTCACCATCTATATTTAAATATGATAATGAAAATAAAAACAAAAAAATAAAAAAAATTGTTACGCCTTCCTCAAACATAAAGTCAGAAATAAATAATACTGATAAAAAAACTCTTGTAGAGAGAATAAAAATTATCAGAGAAATTTATAAACGTAAACATGGGAGAAATAAAAAATCTAAAAAATCTAAAAAATCTAAAAAATCTAAAAAATCTAAAAAAAAGGACAACAAAAGAAATAAAAAGAGTAAAAAAAATAAAGCCTAAAAAAAAGATAAAAATAAATATTTTAAAAAAAGAATATTATAATTATAATACATGAGATTTGAATTATGGGTTTTATTAATTACATTAGGTTTTATATTAAATTCTTATTATGATAATTACTTTTTTAATTTATATAACAAAAATAAGAAAACTGTACAAATTGGCTTTTATATTATTTTAGGATTTAGTGTAATTTATTTTTTTAAAACTAATCCTATAAAATCTAAGGAAATGGTACATAATGCATCTAACTTATTAAAATTTTTACCAATTGATAAAAATGTAAATACTTTTATAAATCCGATAATAAATGCTTGTGATAATGAACCAGAATCTAGCGTTAATAAAATTGTTTCATCAGGTAAACAATCTAGTAAAAGATCAGTTAGTGAAACCAAAAAAAAATGGGTTGCATCTCATCAAAATTGGAAATGTGGATCTTGTAATGAAATGTTACCTGCATGGTTTGAAGTAGACCATAAAATTAGACTAGCAGATGGAGGTACAAATGATGTAAATAATTTAGTTGCATATTGTAGATCTTGTCATGGAAAAAAAACTATGATGGAAAATTTTTAAAAAATTATTAATTAGATTATAAATTATTTTTACTTAAGTAATATATAATGGATTTTCAACTTTTTTTACGTATAGCCATATTAGTTATATTTTTCTTGTTTATACTATATATAATATTTAGTCGAATTACTCGACCTGATGGAATTACAGGAATTAGAGACGCCACAGAAAGCAAAATTATTACAGCTGATGATATGGGAATTAATACTGATGATGATCAAACTATCTCTAATCAAGCATATGTTTCTTCATACTCTGTTTGGATTTTCGTTAGCAACTGGCAATACAAATATGGTGAAGAAAAAATTATTTTTACTAAAGGTGTTGTTAATGACCCTGATATTAAAGTATTTTTACATCCAACTCAAAATAATCTTGTTGTACAATCAAAAACCACATCTACTTCCGACCCTATATTTGAATGTGGTGTTATGAATATACCACTACAAACATGGGTTAATATTGTTACTGTATACAATGGTAATGTATTAGATATTTATGTTAATGGTAAATTAGTTAAAACATGTCCTTTATTAAATCCTGTCAATATCAATAATAATAATAATGTCGATTTAACACCTCTTAGAGGATTTGCTGGTAATACAGCTAAATTTAATTATTATAAAGATAACGTATCTCCTCAAGAAGTATGGAATATATATAAACGTGGATTTACAGAATCAAATATATTTAGCACTAACTCATATGAAGTTGATGTCGTAGTAAAAGAAAATGGAGAATTAATCTACTCATCATAATATAATTAATAGTTATAATTTAAATCTATTTTTATCTCTACTACATATAAATGAGTGGTATTCTTGATTCACTTAATAATTTAAATCCATATAGTAAATCATCACCTGATACAACTGCTAGTAGCTTTTATTCATCTGGTACCGTATTATCTATTATAATGTGGTCAATTATTATTTTTGTATTATTTACATTTTTATTAAATATATACATTTCAATTATTAAATATATTTCATCTCCTAACAAATCACCTCATCTTATTGATGGTTCTATTGATGCTAAATCCGAATATAAAATTGTACAAGACTCACGTCTTTTAAACAGTAAAACAATATATCCTTCTGAAAATCAAAGACATGGTGTTGAATTTACATGGTCCTTATGGATAGATATTAATGATCTTCGTTCATATAGAAGTGGTGAATATAAAAATGTTTTTGTAAAAGGAGATAATGAATATATTAATTATAATCCTCCAACATCTAATACAGAATCATTTATTGGTTCTATTAAAGAAGCATTAAGTATACCTCAATTACCTTCGTTACCTGAAATACCTTCGTTACCTGAAATACCTCCTGCTGATGATTTACCTCCTGCTGATGATTTACCTCCGGCTGATGATTTACCTCCGGCTGATGATTTACCTCCTGCTGATGATTTACCTCCTGTTGATGACTTACCTCCTCTTCAAGATGTTATTGACGGTGATGATGATGATGTATCTGAACCCGCACCTGAACCTGATTCAGATGTTACATGTACAACTGACGAAGAATTAGCAAATGCTCAATGTTTGGGAAATAGAATAAATGGGCCTGGATTATATATCACACCTAACTCAAATGAATTATTATTTGTTTTTAATACATATGAAAATATCTTTGAAAAATTTACATTAGATAATATTCCTTTAAAAAAATGGTTTAATTTAGTTATTATATGCAAAGGTAAAACTATTGATATATTTATGAATTCAAACTTTGTAAAAAGATTTGTATTATCTAGTATCCCTAGACAAAATTATAACAATGTATATATTGGAAAAAATGGTGGTTTTGATGGATTTGTTTCTAATTTATGGTATTATAATTATGCACTCGGAACTAATGATATAGATACTATATTTAAAAATGGACCTAATAAAAATATATTAAATACTGAAATAAGATCAAGAGATAATGATTCAAATTATTTATCATATAGATGGTATTTAGGCAGTTCATAAATTCTTTAATATATAATATATTTATTCCTTTACATTATATAAGTAAATGAATAAAGATGATGATAATAATATTATATTAGAAATATCTGATAATTTATCAAATCTACAATATTCAGAAACTCAGAATGAATCTATAATAGCAGCTATAAACGATTCTAATAATAAAACTATATATATTTGGAGCGATTTAGATTCTGATGGATATACTAAAGTTTATATTCAAGGCTCTAGTGATTATCCTAATAATTATCCTTGTATCGTTTCAAAAGTTGAATTAACATTTAATGTTATGATAAATTACAGTGCTTATTCTCAAATTATTGAAAATACTATAATTACTCCTCTTGTTCTACCTGAGAAACCTGCCAAACTTTGGAAGTATAGACTAACAAACGGTCTTACGTCTATTATATTATCAGCTGATAACAGTGCATCAGAATCCTCTACCGAATCCGAACCTGAACCAGAACCTCATTCTACTCCTGTTGATTTAGTCGATAATAATATTTCATTAAATTATAATTCTGAATTGTTATTTGTCACTTCTGTTGGTGAACCTGAACCTGAGCCTGAACCAGCTATTCCTGAACCTATTCCTGAACCTGAACCTATTCCTGAACCTGAACCTGAAGCTCTTCCTGAACCTATTCCTGAACCTGAACCTCAACCTGAACCTCAACCTGAACCTGAACCTATGGTTACACATTTTATTTACCCACCTACTGGTATTTATCCAACAAATATTTCTGAAGTTCAACCAGAACCGGAACCAGAGACAAATCCTCCTTTTAAACCACAAGATCGAGATCAATTGGTAGAGGCATTAAATGCCTATTTTCAAGGTGATAGTACTTATGGAACAGTTAACTCAAATGGATATGCTACATATGGTGATATTAATACTTGGGATACATCACAGGTTGATGATATGTCCGAATTATTTCAGGATAAATATAATTTTAACCAACCTATCGGAACATGGGATGTGTCAAATGTGACTACTATGGAGAACATGTTCTATAATGCCGATGCTTTCAACCAACCCATCGGGTCATGGGATGTGTCAAATGTGACTACTATGTATAACATGTTCTATAATGCCTCTTCCTTCAACCAGGATATCGGGTCATGGGATGTGTCGAATGTGACTAGTATGGGGGGCATGTTCGCTGGTGCCAAATCCTTCAACCAACCCATCGGGTCATGGGATGTGTCGAAGGTCACTAGTATGAAGGCGATGTTCCAAAATGCCTCTGTTTTCAACCAACTCATCGGGTCATGGAATGTGTCGATGGTGACTAATATGGAGTACATGTTCAATGGCTCCGATGATTTCAACAAACCCATCGGGTCATGGGATGTATCTAATGTGACTGATATGATGTACATGTTCTATAATGCCACTTCTTTCAATCAACCAATCGGAACATGGGATATGTCTAATGTCACTACTATGCAGGGCATGTTATATAATGCCACTTCTTTCAATCAACCAATCGGATCATGGGATACATCTAATGTAACTAATATGGGTAGTATGTTCGCTGGAGACGCTGTTTTCAACCAAGACATAACATTATGGGATGTGTCAAATGTTACTGATATGAATACCATGTTCTATGATGCCTCCGCTTTCAACCAATATATATCTATTTGGGATGTTGGTCAAGTAGAGAATTTTACTAGTATGTTTTATGGAGCCACTGCTATGATTGCAGAATATGGTGGGACTCCAGGATTTGGAACATCTAGCAACAATTATACACCATCACAAGAATTTTTTAATCAATTATATTACCCACCTACTGGTATTTACCCTACTAATATATCTAGTTCACAACTTAGTAATATAATTAAATTACAATCTACTAATCAATCTAGCATTGAATATATTTATTTAATTTCCGCAAAAGCTTATGATGAAAATAATAATGAATACAATATTATTATTCAACCCGGACCTTATATACCAGAACCAGAGCCAATACCAGAGCCAGAGCCTATTCCTGAGCCTATTCCTGAGCCTGAACCAATACCTGAACCAGAGCCAATACCAGAGCCAGAGCCTATCCCTGAACCAATACCTGAACCAGAGCCAATACCAGAGCCAGAGCCAATGCCTGAACCAATACCAGAGCCAGAGCCAATGCCTGAACCAATACCAGAACCAATACCTGAACCAGAGCCAATACCAGAGCCTGAGCCTATGCCTGAACCAATACCAGAACCTGAACCAATACCAGAGCCAGAGCCAATACCAGAACCTGAACCTGAGCCAGAACCAGAGCAACCACAACCAGAACCTGAACCAGAACCAGTACCTGAACCAGTGTCAGAACCAGAACCTCCTTTTAAACCACAAAATCGAGTTCAATTGGTAGAGGCATTAGATGACTATTTTACTGATAATACTTATGGAACCGTAGATGAAACTAGTTATACATATAAAAATCATGGTGATATAAATACTTGGGATACATCTTTAATTACAGATATGAGCAGTTTGTTCAATAGTCATACTGCTTTCAATTCAGACATCACGTCATGGGATGTGTCGAATGTGACTAATATGTATAGCATGTTCAGGAGAACCTCATTCAATCAAGACATCGGTTCATGGAATGTGTCGAAAGTGACTAATATGAAGATGATGTTCGAGTATGAAGGAAAATTCAACCAACCCATCGGGTCATGGGATGTGTCGAAGGTGACTGATAT
>CESB01013025.1_pt1 | contig 12078 bp, 10 predicted proteins | sample 531071 | NCBI WGS metagenome assembly CESB01 (sample SAMEA2621259, study PRJEB7988) | marine metagenome | biome: marine biome (ENVO:00000447); feature: surface water layer (ENVO:00002042); material: "saline water (ENVO:00002010), including plankton (ENVO:xxxxxxxx)" | depth 5 m | reverse complement strand
CTTTCTGCTTAGCTTTTATATTTGTTAAACTCATGGCATTTTTTAGATGGTTCTTTGCTGAATTAATATCTTTTAAAAAATAGGCTTCAATCTCCGAAAGATCAACCAGTAATTGGTACTTTCTTAGGCTGTTATTATAAACATTTCTATTATTATTTAATTGGGATAGCGCAAGCAAATAATTGGCTTTTAATTCTTCTAATTCTTCTTTAATAATTTTAGAACCATTAAGTAATTTTGTTTTAAAGGTTATAAGTCTTTTGTTTTTAGCTTCAAACTTAATTTCTAACGATGAACTATTTTTAATAATATAGTCAAAGCATTTAATTGCAATATTAAAATCTTTATTATTTAAAGCTGTATTTCCTAATTCAAGAACTTTTTGGCCATTTGAGTTAAGCTTCTTGTCTATTGACTTAATTTGGATATATGCATTTTCATAATCATTATTGAGCATATAATACCAAGCTAGTAGCTCAACAAAAACTATTTTATTTGGATTGGTTTGTATATTTTGAATTATGGCTTTTCTTAGTATTTCTTTCTCTTTAAGTTGTGTTTCAAAATCTATACTATTTACTAAGCCATTTTGAACAGAACTAAGAAATCTCTCATTTAATAAAAGCATTTCAAAAAAGGTGTTAATCATTTCATGAGTCTTCCCTTGTCTATTATATATCATAGCAATCTTAGAATGAAATGATAATATATTTCTAGGACTAATTTTTTCAAACTTTATATATGTTTCTAAAGCTCTATCTACAGCTCCTACCTTTTCAAAAGCTATTCCTAAGTCTGAAGCTGCACTATGTGTGGTGTTACTTTTAATTTGTGCAATTGCTTTATCAAAAAGTTGTAGTTTTTTAGCTGGTTTATCATCTAATTCATATATAATACCTAAATCAACTAAAAAATGTAATTTTAAAGGCTGAGATTTTATTTGATCTTTACATAGTTTTTCGGCCTCTCTATACTTAAATAGTTCTATTAATGTAGCTTTATAATTTTTATAGATTTTATCTAAATATTTATCTTCCTGAGATATCTTTTCATAGTATAGCATGGCTTTTTCGTAGTCTGCATCTAAATAATATTTGTGTGCCAATTGCAAATCAATTTTTGTGATCTGCCCGTAGGAGAAATTCCAAAATAAAAATGATATTATAAAAAGATATTTAGACCTCTTTATTAGAGCAAATATTTTCAGCATATTTTTTTATAGGTTCGTATAAACTATCATTTACAGCATTTATAAATTCATATAGATCTATTAGATTGATAACATTATCTGCAATTTTTTGAACGTTATTTTCTTCTAATTCTAAATAATAAAATACAGAATCTGTAGGAATTAATTTATTATTAATGTCTTGTTTGAAATTTTGGATTTGAATAGATTGAGATTCTAAATTCCTTTTGGTTAATTCATAAGTTCTTAAAAATTGAGGACAAGCTTTTTTTAGTCCCTTATAATTATTCATCCTTTGGGCAAACTCATTTTCTAAAGTATCTACACAATCTCTTACAAGAATTAAATTTTCTTTGAAACCTTGATAAGCATCAGCTACTTTTTGAGGATTCATTTCTAATGAATTCTGAGTAAGATTAAGTAATTTAACTTGTAAAGTATTTATTTTATTCTCTTTATCATTTACACAACTAAGCAGTATTAAAAATGTGAAAATATAAATTATTTTAGTCATTGAAATCTTATATTTTTTCAAAGCCTGTATAGGGTCTTAACACTTCAGGAATATGAATTCCATCTTTAAATTGATTAATTTCCAATAATGATGCCATAATTCTTGGAAGTGCTAAAGCACTTCCATTTAAAGTATGTGCTAATTGCAAATTTCTATTTTTATCTCTATATCTTAATTTTAATCTATTTGATTGAAATGTTTCAAAGTTAGAAATAGAACTTACTTCTAACCATTTATTTTGACCAACTGAGTAAGTTTCTAAATCATAGGTTAAAGCAGATGTGAAGCCTAAATCTCCACCACATAGTCTTAATTTTCGGTAAGGGAGATTAAGTTTTTTTATTAGACTTTCAACATAACTTACCATTTGATCCAAAGTATTATAACTTTCAGAAGGATGGGTAATTTGAACTATTTCTACTTTGTCGAATTGGTGAAGTCGATTGAGCCCTCTTACTTCTTTTCCGTAAGAGCCTGCCTCTCTTCTGAAACATGGAGTATATCCTACGTGTTTAATTGGCAAATTATCTTCTTCAATAATATCGTTTCTGTAAATATTAGTAATAGGAACTTCAGATGTAGGAATTAAATACAAGTCATCATTTTCCACGTGATACATTTGACCTTCTTTATCTGGTAATTGTCCTGTTCCATACCCAGATGTTTCATTAACAAGATGGGGAACTAACAGTTCTTGAAACCCATTTTGATTAGCTTCATTTAAAAAAAATTGAATTAACGCTCTTTGAAGAATGGCTCCTTTCCCCTTGTAAACTGGGAATCCAGCACCAGTTATTTTAACTCCAAGTTCAAAATCAATCAGATTGTATTTACTGCACAAATCCCAATGAGGTAATAAGTCGGAATTCATCAAATTTTTAGTTTCTGCAGAATAAATAACTTGATTATCCTCATCAGTTTTTCCAGGTGGAACTAAATCATGAGGTAGATTAGGTATTTGGTATAATAATTCTTTAATTAAATTATCAAAACTGTTAAAGGTGTTTTTTAAGCTTTTAATTTGATCTTTAAGGTCTGTAGTTTCTTTCTTTAAATTATTGGCCTTGTCAACATCTCCATTTTTGAAACAATCTCCAATTTGAGAAGATATTATATTCATTTTTGATGAAAAATCATCTAAAGTCTTTTGAGTTTCCCGCTTTTTTATATCCAGATCAAATATTTCATTTACTTGACTAGTAACATCTAATTTTCTGATTTTTAAAATACGATCAATGATAGAATCTTTATCGGCCCTAATTTGTTGAATTTGTAACATTTTAGTTTGTTATTTATTGTAAAAATATCAAAATGAAAGCAGAAAGAAAAAGGTAAAAAAAAAGCGCTCAATAAGCGCTTATAAAAAAATTTAAATACTCTACTTTTCTGAGGGAGTAATTGAAACATAAGACTTGTTTTTAGCCTTTTTTCTAAATTCAACAACACCATCAGTTAATGCAAATAAAGTATGATCTTTTCCTATTCCAACATTAACGCCAGGATTATGTTTAGTTCCTCTTTGCCTAACAATAATATTTCCAGCTATAGCTAATTGTCCACCAAAAATCTTAACTCCTAATCGTTTCGATTCTGATTCTCTTCCGTTATTTGAGCTACCAGCTCCTTTTTTGTGTGCCATAATAAATATTTTGAAAAATTAACTCTCTTTTTTTGATTTAGCCGGTGTAGCTTTTTTGGCTTTAGCTGGGGCTTTTTTAGCAACTACTTTTTTTGTTTCCGCTTTCGGTGCAGTAGTTTTTTTGGTTACTGTTTTTTTAACTTCTGCTTTTGGTGCAGTTTTTTTAGTCGCTGACTTTTTACCAATTTCTTGAACTGTTATTTCAGTTAATCTTTGTCTATGACCATTCTTAACAGCATATCCTTTTCTTCTTTTCTTTTTGAAAACAATTACTTTGTCCCCCAAAAGGTGTTGCTCAATTTTAGCCGTTACCTCCACTCCGCTAACAGATGGTGAGCCAACTGACACTTTACCCTTATCGTCTAATAAAAGTACGTTTTCAAAAGTTACTTTTGAACCAGGTTTGGCATCTAGTTGATGAACAAAATATTTTTGATCTTTTTCAACTTTAAACTGTTGTCCTGCTATCTCTACAATCGCATACATGCTTAATATTTTTTTAATTAACTTATTTAAGGGTGGCAAATGTAACTACTTTTATTTACTTCTCACAATTTGTACTTAATAAATACCCAATAAATACGATACAAATACATATATGTTTGGTAAATTACATTTAAAATAGATGATTCAATACATCTATAGTATTTAAAATATACTCTTTTAATGGAAAAAGAATTGCCAAAAAAATATTATGAGAAATTAGAGTTGAATGAATTCAAATTAAATTCTCTTCTTGAGATAACTAAAGCAATTAATAATAATCTATCTATTGAAAATATTTTAAAAATATTTGAATATATCCTTAGAGAACAGTTGGGAATAAGTAAATTAATTTTGTATGCTAATGACAGTTTAGACTGGAACTGTATCCTCCATTTTGGAGCAAGAGGATTGAATAAAAAAATTAATGTAAAAAAAGATTTAACGCATATTAAGGATATTACAGTTATTGAATCATCATCAATTGAAACTCTCAATTCTTTTGATATCGTAATCCCGATATTTCATAAAAAAACTGCATTGGCATTTCTATTAATTGGTGACTTAGACGATGAATTAATTGCAATAAGCCCTGGGATAAAACACATGCCTTTTATCCAAACATTAGCCAGTATTATTGTAGTGGCCATTGAAAATAAAAGATTTTCTGCAGAACTTATTGAGCAAGAGCTTAATAAAAAGGAAATGGAAATGGCAGCCGAAATGCAAAAACTTCTATTCCCTACAAATCTACCAAATGATGATAAAATAGACGTTGCTGCAAGATATGAGTCAAAACACTTAGTAGGAGGTGATTACTATGATTTTTTGTCTTTAAACGAAAATGAATATTTCTTCTGTATAGCTGATGTTTCTGGTAAAGGAACTTCAGCAGCATTATTGATGTCCAATTTTCAAGCGAAATTAAGGGCCAATATTAAATATAATTATGAAGATATTAGTTTAAAAGACCTAGTTGAGAATTTAAATGATGATGTTAATAATGCTGCAAAAGGTGAAAAATTTATTACATTTTTTGCTGGACATTACAATAAATTAAACAATACGCTTCAGTATGTTAATGCAGGTCATAATTATCCAATACTTGTTAATTCAAAAAAAACTATATTTTTAAATAAAGGCTGTATAGGTTTAGGAATGCTTGATGAAATTCCAAAAATAAAAATTAGTAAAATAAAACTTTCTGAAGATACTATTTTGATTTGTTATACAGATGGATTAGTAGAATTAGAAAATTCTAATGGAGCTGCATTTGAGACTGATAATCTTATCAAAGTTGTAGAAAATAATCTTAAATTAACCATGAAAGAGCAAGTCCAAAAAATATTTTCAAAGTTGGAAGAATTTAAAGGAGATCAGGACTTAATGGATGATACAGCAGTTTTGAGTTGTAAATTTATAATTTGACTATCCTAACATGAGAATTGCCCTTTTTAAAGAGTCTATAAAATAATCTATCTCTTTTTTTTGATTGTAAAATGCAAAACTTATTCTTGCTGTTCCAGGAATATTATAGAAATTCATAAGAGGTTGTGTACAATGGTGCCCTGTTCTTATCGCAATTCCAAATTGGTCCAACAAGGTTCCGATATCAAAAGGATGAGATCCGTTGATATTAAAAGATATTACGCTCGCCTTATTTTCAGCATTTCCAAAAATTTTAATCTTATTGATAGATACTATCTTTTCAGTGGCATAATGTAATAAGTCATTTTCAAGCTTTGAAATTTTATCGATACCAATTTTATTTACATAATCAATTGCAGCACCTAGCCCAACTACACCAGAAATATTAGGGGTTCCGGCTTCAAATTTATGAGGAGGATCATTGTAAGTAGTTTTCTCAAATGAAACATCTTTGATCATGTCTCCTCCACCCTGGTAAGGCTTCATTTCTTGATACCTATCATTTTTTACATATAAAACACCTATTCCCGTTGGTGCAAAAATTTTATGCCCGCTAAAAACTAAAAAATCACAATCTATTTTAGACACATCTACTTTGAAATGTGGAATAGACTGAGCAGCATCAATAAGTACTTTACAATTATTTTCCTTTGCAATTTCTACGATATCTTTAACTGGATTGATAGTCCCTAAAGTATTTGAAACATGCGAAACAGAAATTAATTTTGTTTTATTTGATATTAGATTTTTAAATTCACTCATAATCATTTCCCCTTTTTTATTAATTGGAGAAATAATAAGTTTAGCCCCTATTTTTTCACATAAAATTTGCCATGGGACTATATTGCTATGATGCTCCATGGTTGTTATAATTATTTCATCGCCCTGAGTTAACTGGGTCTCAGCCCAAGAAGATGCAATAATATTAATACCGTCAGTAGTTCCTTTTGTGAAAATAATTTCTTTGGAGCTTTTAGCCCCTATGAAATTTTGAATTTTAACTCTTGAACCTTCGTACACATTAGTCGCTTTTTGACTTAATTCGTGTACCCCTCGATGAACATTTGAATTATAGTTTTGATAATAGTTATTTATCGAATTTATTACATATTTAGGTTTCTGAGAAGTGGCAGCATTATCAAAATATATCAATGGCTGACCATTTACATTACTTTTTAAAATTGGGAAATCTTTTTGGAAGTCCATAAATCTAAATTAACTCAAATATAAGTTAGTAAATTGAATGTATTAATTTTGATTAATTAATTTATAGAAGGAATTTGGTAACAAACTAATATATTGTTATTGATAATGGTTATCAACTCTTTAGAATTGTCATTATTAATATCATCAATACATGTCATTTTTGAAGCTCTAAATAGATTTGGATTAATATTATACTTGCTGTCAATTAGTTGAATTTCATTGGTCGTTTCATTTAAAATAATTAGATAATTTCCTAACTTACTATCATGTAATATGTTATATGGATAGTAAAAAGAAAATTCAAAAACTTCGTTAGTTTGGTCTATAATTTTAAGATTTTCTTTGGTTTTAAGGCAATAATTAATTCTTTTTAAGTTGTCATTTGAGTAAACTTCCCAATGGTTTAATGTGTTATTTGAATCATTCTTTTCACTATATAATTTTTTAACCCCAGCTCCAAATGTAAGTTTTGAAATACCATTTAAACTGTCTTGAAAAACAATTGCAGTAGAATCTATATTAAATGATTTCATAATGGCTAGATTCCCTGAGCTTGATAATCCTATTCTATTATTTACTTTATATCTTTCTCCCCCTCGTCTATTGAATAATTTAATAGTTCCATTTTCCTCCTTGGTCATAATATAATCTAACCCATTTATTGCAAAATATAAAATAGGTCTATCAACTTTTGATTTCACTTTTGGGTAAGTCCATCCTAAAACTCCTAAGCCCTCAACATTGTAATTATGAATTTTGTAGTCATCCCCAGCAATAAGAAATCTGTAATCTTTATTATTATCATAATCTAATATGGATACAGAATTGGTAGCTGAATAACTAAAGTCTAAAGGATATCCATCTATTTCTTTTCCAAGAATATCTATAATATGTAATTTTGAACTAGTATTAAAAATCATTTGATATTTATTATTTTTATATGCATCTATCTGGCTAACTTCTCCCATGATTTTATCTTCTATTTGTTTATTCCATTTTATTTTCCCTCCTGCACTTATTAAATAAATAATATTATTTACATCTTGAACAAGTATATCCCTAGTTCCTGTTCTATGATTATTAAGAGAATATGGACCCCAAATTAGTTTGGGGATAAGAGTTTTCCAAAGTATTTTTTTATCTACTTTTTTAGGAAAATATTTTTTTATCTTAATTCCATGATGAACCCTGTTATCATAGTTGTTTAAGGTCCAACTCACGCCACCAATAGATTCAAGAAAATTAAAGATGATACTATCAGCTCTATAAGTTGAAAATTCAAACCCATTTATTAACTGTGATCTAGATTGATATAAAAACTCTGAATGGGATTGATCAAATTCTTGATTCTCCTTTGAGTTAAAAATGGAATTTTTCAAATCCTTTAAATTCTTCTGAGAAATTTTAATGTCAAGTTCATTTTTTGCAGCTAAAGTGGAAATTATTAGATATTCATCTTTTAAAAACCCTAGTTTATTTTTAAAAATAATTTTGGGGAATAAGGGTTTTAATTTTGCAGTATCTAAAATTTGATAATTATTCCCAGTACTTGAATAAACTAAAGTATCCAATAAGAAAAATTGATCTAACCCTTTAGATGATAAATCAGGAGATGGGATTTCAAGAACTAATAATTCGTGATTATTATCAAGAATTTCATCGCTAAAATTTAATTTCAGAGATTTTATTGAAATGTTGTTTTCATTAGAGTCAGTAAAATATTTAATCGTTCTCTTTTCTACAAGTTCAACATCTTTAGGTATCCAATCATTGAATGAGTAATATAATGGAACAGGCAAAGAAATTAATGAGTCATAATTCGATATTCCAACAATATTTATATCATTAGGAGCATAATCAATATCAAATTGAATCCATTTTTTGGAAGCTATTTTTTGAAAGAAATTGGAACTGTTTTCTTTAAATAACAAGGTGTTTAGTAAATAATTGAATTTTTCCACATCCAAAAAACAAGAAATATTTGACATTTTACTAGAATATTTCATTTTGTCTTTTATATCATTAAAATTTGAACTTTTGTTGCTATTACTATAGTTAGAATTAAAAGATTCCATTAATTTTTTTGAATTGGAAATAACAAGAAATGGATGATTAATTTTAAAAAAATAAGAACTGAGAAAGTTAGAATCCAAATTGATTTTTTTATTACGCTCATTGCTGTATATATTTTTTGCAATGATCCAAGAAATTTCATTTTCTGAATTATAGAAGGAAATATTAGTAATTCCCTTATCAAATATTTCATTGTAGGAAGAATCAGAAATTATTTCACTAATATCTTTTATAGTAGCATTATATGAACTTCTTTGGGAAACTTCTTCAAATTTTGACCAAATCATACTAGTCTCAAAGAAATGATGTAAAGTTTTTGATAACTCTTCTACTTCAAAAAAGAGTGCTGGATTGGGAGGGAAATAATTAAAAGGTTGTTGATAAACCTTGCTTTGTTCGCCTAGTTTTTGGAAAATACTAAATATTAGAAATCCAAGAGTTGACATTAGAAATAAAAAGAAAATTATTCTTTTAATCATATACCAAAATTAAGGGTTTGATTACCCAATAACAGAATAGGAAAAAATATTTTAAACAATATAATGTCAGCTAAAACTAGCTTTTTTCAGACACGGAGTGGTATTTGGCAGTAAGTTGATTGATTATTTCAAATCCTCCAAAAAGAATAGTTGAAAATATAATAGAGCTTAATAAGGTGTATTTGAAAAATGGTAATCCCATAGTAAAACATAAAGTTAATCCACTAATATCTTTAGAATAGAAGGTTCCAGTGGCCCAAACTGCAAAGTTGGTGATTAAGAAGAAAAGAATAGAAGACCAAATTGAATTCAATATTACTTTCTTAGGACTGGCAGTTTTCATGAAAAATCCCAAAACAACAATTAAAGAAAAAGACAAATATACTGCCCACATTAGAGAGTGAAATCCAATAATAAAATCTGAAATTAACATACAAGAAATAGGAATAATAAGCGCTAATTTTTTGTTAGAAAAATAAAATCCAGAAAATAATGCTATGGAAGCAATTGGTGAAAAATTAGGGATATTTGATAAAAATATATTAGATAGTGCTGTAATAACTATTAAAACTGATAGTAGAATATATTTGTTTCTTTTCAAAATTTTTTTTTTCAAATTTAATTAAAAATAATACAATTTTCAATATTGTGTGACATTCATTTACAGAGTGTTAATCAGATGTAGATTTAAAAATATGATTAAGTAATTCATAATTCAATGTGGATAGAATAATATTTTGAGAATCAGCACATCCATTTTAAAAGAGAAATTTACAATAAAATCAAGTTAATGAATAGTAGCAATTATGACTATGGTATGTTTCCCTTAAGAATATTTTTATTTCCAGGTGAGCAAACCACTCTTCATATTTTTGAACCAAGATATTTACAACTTGTATCGGAGTGTTTGAGTAATAATGAATTTTTTGGTATTCCATACCAAGGTAAAACTACACTAAGTGAGTTGGGTTCTTTAGTCAAGGTAAATCAAATCCTAAAAAAATATGAAAGTGGAGAACTTGATGTATTAATTGAATGCCAATCCAACTTCAAAATTCATCATTTTCAAAATAAGAACGAACACAAATTATATCCGCTAGGTTCGTTATCAAAAATTCAAAAGAAAACTTTCAACCCTACCGAACAACTAATAGAGCATGCTTCCAACTATTTAAGACATTTATTAGATGACTCTAAAGAATCTAAAAGAGAGGAATTAATTTCTTTAAATAATTTAACTAATCTTGTCAATTTAACAGATGAAGAAAAAATAAAATTTATTGGTCTAAGTGAAGAAAAAAAGAATGATTTTTTAGTTCAAAAATTTAAATTCATGTTGATTTTATTAACTCAAGAAAAAATGGTAGACCAAAACTTCTATCTTAATTAAATAAAATCATTTAGGGCTTTTTTAACTTCTAAAGCTGATTTATCCCATGAAAAAAGAGTGGCTTGCTCTAATCCTAAATTTCTGTACTTTGAAAAATTACTAATTGCCTCTTGCATTCCCTTACTAATACTTTTTATATTAAAAGGATCTACATATATCACTGCATTGCCGCCAACTTCTGGTAAACTAGTTAAATTACCAGAAATAACTGGAACTCCTGCCATCATTCCTTCTAGTATAGGTAATCCGAATCCTTCGAAATAAGAAATATAAATAAGTGCAGAACTGGAAGCAATCCACATAGCTAGTTCATTTCCAGATTTTCTTCCAAGAAATTTAACATTATTTAAAATCCCTTCTAAATTTAATTGTCCTTTCCACATGTCTGTACCAATAATGATAAAGTCCCATTTGTTATCTAGATTAAATGCTTGAAAAGCCTTTAACATTCTTTCAATATTCTTTCTTTTATGTAGTGAACCCACGTATATAAAATAAGGCCGATTACTATTGTTAGTTTGAAAAATTTTTGTTTTTTCTTCTGATAATGGTTTAAAAATTTCATTTCCCCCATTATAAATAACTTTTATCTTTTCTGAGTTCACTTTGTATTTATTGACAATATCATTTTTAGAATAATTGGATACTGTAATTACTTTATTAGCTTTTTGGGCAAATAAAGGCATGTATTTTTTATAATATTTGAGGATATTTTTAGGTAAATCTTCAGGATAGTGTTCAAAATTTAAATCATGAATTACTCCCACTTGATCAATATCAGAGTTTAGAGATACAAAACCGTCAGGAGAAAAAAATAAGTCTATTTGGTGTTTTTTAAAAGCTTTAGGAAGTAGAAAATTAAACCAAATTTTAAATAAAAAAGGGTGTCTTGCAGGTGGAGATATAATAATATTGGTAATATTTTCGCCTGAAATTAAAAAGGTAGTTTTTCTATCGTAGAAAAATATAAATTGATGGCTTGGCATCAATTTTATAAGTCTTTTTAAAATTTCAAAACTGTACCAGCCTATTCCTTCTAGTCTATCTTTTATTAAATGTCTAGCATTGATACCAATATTCATGAAATTTGAAAGTTATTTTTTAATTGTTAAAGTATAAAAATAATAACTTAGTAAACGTGAAAAAAATACTTCTATTACCAGTTTTATTATTTCTATTAGCTTCTTGTAATACTACAATCCCCATTCATTCATTTGAAGAAGAAATTCCAAAAGCTTCTCCTGACTATAATAATATCAACCACTGGATAGCACATCCGGATAAATTTGACAATTCTGAAATACTTCCAGAAAATGTAGAAAATGATACTTTTAAGTTAGACTCAATAGATGTTTTTTTTGTATATCCAACACTTTATTTTGATGGGCTAGAGTGGAACTCTGAAATCGAAAATAAAAAACTAAATAAAAAAATTGAAAATTTAGTTTTAAAAAACCAAGCTAATGTATTTACTGGAATGGCAGATATTTATTCCCCCATTTATAGGCAAATGCATATTCATGGATATAAAGATAATACTAATGGTGTTAAAGCTTTTGATGTTGCTTACCAAGATGTAGAAAAAGCTTTCAAGCACTACCTAAAAAACTTTTATAAGGGAAATAGAATAGTCTTAGCAGGGCATAGTCAAGGCACCCATTTATTACAAAAATTATT